>CAEZZG010000007.1_pt1 | contig 55774 bp, 54 predicted proteins | sample 7266311 | NCBI WGS metagenome assembly CAEZZG01 (sample SAMEA6813955, study PRJEB35770) | uncultured Actinomycetes bacterium | biome: Freshwater; feature: Freshwater reservoir; material: water | place: Czech Republic | collected 2016-08-15 | depth 30m m
AGTTGATCGGATTTGACTCAGGCAAGCAACAAATGGCTAACATCAAGTCAGGCCTACAATCAGGTGCGATTACACAGAGCCCAATGGGTATCGGAGCAAAGACTGTTGAAGCGCTAGTTAACTACGTTCGCAACAAGACAGTTCCTAAGAACCTTATCGACACAGGGTTCTACTACTACAACAAGGCAAATATCGCAGATCCAAAGATCGCAGGAAACCTTTACGAATAATTCGATTTAATCGTTTATTTGTAAAAAGTTAGTCATAATGGCCAGGAGAAATCCTGGCCATTATGCATTATTATCTAGAGAGCGTTTTAAATAGCTCGAATTACGCAATTTAGGAAATTTACGCAATTTATTCATTGGGGAGAACAAATGGCAACAACGCAACTCTTATCCTTGACAGGTGTAAGCAAGGAGTTCCCTGGCGTTAAGGCACTTAACAATGTGCATTTCGATCTTAATAAGGGTGAAGTTCACGCGATTGTTGGCGAAAATGGCGCAGGTAAATCAACGCTCATGAAGATTCTTTCAGGAATTTACAAGAAAGATGCGGGCGATATTGTCTATCAAGGAAACCACGTAGACGTTTCTAGCCCACATGAAGCACAAAAATTGGGAATTAGCATTATTCACCAGGAATTGAATCTAATGCCAGATTTAACGGTTGCGCAGAATATTTTTATCGGTCGTGAAGATCGCCGCAAAGGACGAGTATTTTTAGATAATGCAAGGCTAAATAAAGCAGCAAAAGATCTGCTTGCAGAACTTGAGTTAACTTTAGATCCAAAGCAACTTGTCGGAACTCTTACCATCGCAAAACAACAGATGGTAGAAATTGCTAAGGCCGTTTCATATCGCGGTGAAGTTATAATTATGGACGAGCCAACTTCTTCTCTTACACCTACCGAAACTGAATCTTTATTTAAAATTATTCGCACCCTAAGAGCTGCCGGCAAAGGCGTTGTTTATATCTCCCACCGCTTAGAAGAGCTAAGCAGCATCACTGACCGAATTACAGTCCTTCGTGATGGTGAATATGTTCAAACTTTAAATACCCCCGAAACTTCTATTTCAGAAGTCATTTCACTTATGGTTGGTCGAAAGCTTGAACAAGATCAGCGTCCAGATGTTCGGCCATTAAGTAATGAGGTCGTTCTAAAAGTTGAGGGTATTTCAGATATAAAACTTCTCCGTGATGTCTCGTTCGAGCTTCGCAAAGGTGAAATCTTGGGCTTCGCTGGTCTAATGGGCGCCGGCCGCACTGAACTTGCCCGCGCACTTATCGGAGCAGACCCAAAGACTTCTGGAAAAGTTTTTCTCAGCGGCAAAGAGGTAAAGATTAAAAGCCCTGCAGATGCGGTAAAAGCAGGCATTGGTTATCTATCAGAGGATCGCAAGAAATATGGTTTGCTCTTAGTCCAAAATTTAACCTTCAATGTAATTCTCTCGTCAATACCTGCTTTCTCAAATAAGTTTGGTTTCCTAAAGACTAAGCCTGCGGGAAAAATTGTGCGAGATGCCATTAAACAATTATCTATCCGTACTCCATCTGAAAATCAATATGTGAAGAATCTATCCGGTGGAAATCAACAAAAAGTTGTTATCGCAAAGTGGCTAACCCGAGATTGCAATATTTTGATTTTCGATGAGCCAACTCGCGGTATCGATGTTGGTGCGAAGGACGAGATTTACAAATTGCTGACCAAGTTAGCAAAGGAGGGTAAATCAATCATCATGATTTCCTCTGAGCTTCCCGAAATTTTGCGGATGTCTGATCGAATCGCGGTCATGTGTGAAGGTAAATTAACGGGAATCATTGACAATAAAGATGCAGATCAGAATAAAATAATGCAATACGCCACGAAATTCCGAAATTAGTCACGCAAGAATCAACGAGACCAGGAAAAGAGAGAGCAATGTCAGATGCAATTAAAGCAATAGATGGTGAAGTTGAGGGTGGAAGCAAGATCGCCGCCTTGGTGAAACGCGAGATAGGTCGAGTACTTGCCCTAGGAAGCCTCGTCGTCATCTTTATTTTCTTCACGATTATGCGCCCAGTCTTTGCCTCTTGGGAGAACGTGTCCGGCGGTATTTTGATGTCGACAACCGTTATTGGATTACTTGCGATTGGAACTACTTTCGTCATCATTACCGGTGGAATCGATCTTTCAATCGGAACAGCCACGGCCCTCGTAGCAATCATCGTAGGTAAAACCGTTCAATCACTTAACTTGAATGTCTGGTCTGGAATTCTTGTTGGTCTCATCGTCGGTGGAATCCTTGGCGTGATAAATGGCCTATTAATTACCATATTGAAGCTTCCACCATTTATTGCAACTTTGGCCACCATGAAGGCGGCTCAAGGCCTAGCGCTAATTGTTTCCGATATGAAACCAGTACTTTTCACTACAGATGTCAAGGGTTGGGATTCCATTGCTCAAGGTAATTTAATACCTAAGATTCCAAATGGCGTTCTTATTCTCTTTGTCGGCGCAATAATTGCAGCAATTGTCTTGAATAAAACCGTTATTGGTCGCTATACATTCGCTATTGGTTCTAACGAAGCCGCAACAAAACTTTCCGGTGTAAAGGTTAATCACTGGTTAGTTGCAATCTACGGAATTGGTGGACTATATGTAGGAATGGCAGCGATTGTTCTTACCTCTCGACTTGGATCAGCCCGCCCGGACCTTGGTCTTGGCTACGAGCTTGAAGCCATCGCTGCGGTAATTATTGGTGGAACCTCACTTCTCGGCGGAAAAGGAACAATAAGCGGAACCATAATTGGAGCGCTGATTATGGCTGTTCTGGTTAATGGCCTTCGAATTCTTGAACTACAGCAAGAATGGCAATATGTAATTACTGGTGCGGTTATCGTTCTCGCAGTTTGGGGAGATAACGTTCGACGCCGTAGCGCAGGCGAAATAAGTTAGCGGCGGGCAGATATGAAGTACAAGTCAGTCAAGGGTTTACTCACAAACGATGAGTCGCTTATTCCTGCAAATTTCATCGATAAACTCGAAGATATATTGCATGGCTTTCTTGGAATAGTTTTATTTGTAATCTCAGTATTGGCTGCTGGTTATAGTCTTCAACGCCTGATTGAAACTAGACCATTCTTCCCACTCGGAATGATTCAAGGAATTAATGACATTCTATTTGTCGTAATTATTCTAGAGATCATGAGAACCGTAATCGTGCGATTCACTGATGGAATTTTCCAACTTGATAACTTCTTGATTATTGGTGTAATTGCAGCTGTTCGACATATTCTTACTGTCGGAGCATCTCTCACTATGGAAAAAGAGAAAACAACCGAGTACTTCAATCGCGCGCTAATTGAAATGGGCGTTAACACTGGAATCGTTTTAGCACTCGTCTTTGCACTATTTTTATCTCGTGCAGCTAGGAAAAATAATGTAAGTAAGTAGTTCTGGTGGCGGGTGAAGGATTTGAACCTTCGAAGGCAGAGCCGGGGGATTTACAGTCCCCTCCCATTGGCCGCTCGGGCAACCCGCCAGGGTTTTTTACGGCTTGCGTAGATTACCTTATTAAGGCACGCACTCGAAATCGGATTTAATCAGGCAAGATAACTGGGACTTGAGTCATAAGTCCACCATCGATTACATAAGAGCTTCCAGTAATGAATGAGGCCTTATCAGAACATAGGAAACCAACTAGTTCACCAATTTCGTGAATTGTTGCCATGCGACCGATTGGGTGCGAACTTCCCCACTCTTGCAAAATATCTTCTTCGCTTCTAGTACTACTGAAAGCGCGTGCTGATGCGCGGAGCATTGGCGTATCGACTGATGCCGGCAAGATCGCATTACATCGAATTTGTTCTGCTGCATGGTCAATAGCGATTGCACGAGTTAGTGAATTAATTGCTCCCTTAGAAGCGGCATATGCGACCACGCCTTTTTGGTTTGCCAGAGATTGAACGGAGGAAATATTTACTATTGATCCGCCTTTTGCTTTGCGCATAAATGGAATCGCATATTTGGCAGTTAAATACATGGACTTAACATTTACATCAAAGGTCTTATCCCAGGTATCTTCGCTGGTCTCAACTGCTGTTCCATAGGTTTGGATACCGGCGCAATTAACGACGTAATCGATATGACCATACTTATTACCAACACTTTCGATTGCGGCCTTTACCTGGGTATCAGAAGAGATATCTACTTTAACTCCTGAGATTCGTTCACCGTGGCTTGCTAATTCCCCTTGGGCTTTACTTAACCCTGCTTCATCCACATCGAACATAATTACGGTTGCACCATCGTCCAATAAACGTTTAGTACTTCCATAACCTATTCCTTTGGCTCCCCCAGTGACAATTGCAATTTTGCTCACTTATAAACTCCTAATCCGAGCACCGTTTTTACGAACCTCAGCAATATTTGTTGAACCTGTTAGCGCCATGCCATTTTCAAATTCTCGTCGCATAATCTCAATAACTTGTTCGACACCTGCTTCACCATTTGCCATTGCACCATATAAATAAGCGCGACCAATGAATACCGCTTTTGCGCCAAGTGCGATTGCGCCAAGTGCATCAAGACCAGACATAACGCCACCATCGATATAAATTTCAACTTTATTTCCAACTGCTTTAACAACCTCAGGCAGTATTTCTAATGGGATCGGGCCGCGGTCAAATTGGCGACCGCCGTGATTGGAAAGAATAATTCCCTGAACCCCAAGTTTTGCAACTGCTTTTGCATCTTCAACGCTTTGGATTCCTTTTACAACAATTGGACCCTTCCAAACTGAACGCAACCAGGTGATGTCTTTAAGGGTTGTGGCAGGATCAAAAATAAGCGCTGCTAATTGCGAAAGTGGTTTATCCCAACCTCGGAATGCTGCGAATTCTAATTTGCCTGTTGTGAATAGGTTTAACCACCAGATTGGTTTCCGGGCGATTGCAAAAACGGTGTTGATACGAATCTTTGGTGGGACGGTTAATCCATTTCGATTGTCGCGATATCGAAGTCCTGCAACAGGGGTATCTACCGTTAAGACAAGTGTTTCGAAACCATTGTCCTTAGCCTGCTTGATAACGGCCAAACTATCACTACGATTTTTCATAATATAAAGTTGGAACCAACGTCTTGAATTAGGAACGGCGGCTGCAAGTTCAGCTGGTGATGTTGTTCCCATCGTTGAGAGTGCATAAATTAAATTCTTCTTATCGGCAACGTTAGCTACTGCTGGCTCGCCAACATGGTGCATCAAGCGGGTATAGCCAGTTGGTGCAAAACAGATTGGGATATCGACAACTTTGCCTAAGATTCTTTCGGTAGTATCAATTTTTGATACATCCCGTAGCACGCGAGAATTAAATTCAATTCTAGAGAAAGCATCGCGAGTTCTGGAATATGCAATCTCATCGACAGCGCCGCCCTCGACATAATCGAATACAACTTTTGGGGTGCGTTTCTTGGCAATCAACGCCAAGTCGCTAATGCTCTGTGCTCGCTGCAACTTACCTTTGTAAGGATTGAGCGAAGGAAGGGTCCAATCAATCAAGGACCAGAAATATGGCAGGCTCGGGAATTTACGAGAGCTGCGAATCATGAGCACAATTTACCCTACAATTGCGCTCATTAGAATAAGTAAAATATAAACACTATAAAGGGGTCTTTAAGTGGCTGATTCAAGTTTCGATATCGTCTCTGAAGTTGATCACATGGAAGTTGATAATGCTTTCAATCAAGCAGATCGCGAAATTGCCACCCGTTTCGATTTCAAGAATACCGATAGCAAGATTGAAAAGTCCGGCGATAAGTTTCTAATTGAGGGCCAATCTGAAGAGAAGGCCAAAGCTGTTCTCGAAGTTTTTAAAGATAAGTTAATCAAGCGTCAGGTCTCGCTAAAGCATTTGGAATCGACTGACCCAGAACTTAGCGGCAAAATTTATAAAATTAACTGCACACTCAAAGAGGGTATCTCGACTGAGAATGCAAAGAAGCTTGCAAAGATAATTCGTGATGATGGTCCTAAATCTGTTAAGACCCAGATCCAGGGAGAAACCCTTCGCGTTACAAGTAAATCTCGTGATGACTTACAAACAACTATGGCTTTAGTTAAAGAGCAGAAGTTAGATTTTGCAGTTCAATTTACGAACTACCGCTAATAGATGAGTAAATATCGTCTCGGTCTGATTTACGGTTTTACTTCCTACACTTTCTGGGGGCTCTTTCCACTTTATTGGCCGCTCTTGAAGCCGGCAAATCCATTAGAGATAGTTTCGCACCGAGCGGTTTGGTCACTTGTATTTTGCATAATCGCACTTGGCTTTGCCCGCCAACTTAAATCTACATTTGCGCTGATGATTTCACCTGGAATCTTCTGGCGTTTCACGCTAGCGGCAGGCTTGATTTCAATAAATTGGATTACATATATCTGGGCAGTAAATCATGAACAGATAGTTGAAGCTTCCCTCGGTTATTACATGCAGCCGATTCTCTTGGTTCTTATGGGAATTCTTGCTTTCAAAGAGGAGATGCGCAAGATTCAATGGGTTGCATTCATTGTTGCGACTATTGGCGTAATTGTTTTAACGATTGACTACGGCAGACCTCCTTGGATTTCATTCGCCCTAGCCTTTTCATGGAGTTCATATAGCTTTGTTAAGAAGAAGATCAATTTAGGATCGCTGCAGGGATTGGCAATTGAAACTCTTATTTCATCGGTATTTTATGGAAGTTACTTGATTTGGATTGGTCAGAAAGGTGAGGGCCAATTTGGTCATGGTGTTGGTTTATCGACGCTATTGATTGGCGCTGGACTTGTAACTGCTATTCCCCTACTTCTCTTTAACGGCGCAACAACGAGAATTCCATTTACGATGATTGGGCTTTTGCAGTATTTGACTCCAACAATTCAATTCATGTTGGCGGTCTTCTTGCGACATGAGCCAATGCCAAGTGCAAGATGGATAGGTTTCGTGTTTATCTGGCTCGCTTTGATAACTCTTGGTTATGACTTAATAAAATCAGGAAGTTCGCGAGATAACCGCTTGGCTCAACCCGACTAAAGCTGCTTTAGCTGAACCCTCTGGCAAAGTTTTAAGGTGCTCTTGAGCTGATTGACCATACTTCGCTACAAGTTCCCGAGATTTTGCTAACGCGCTGTGGTTTCGTAATTTTGCAATAACTTCTTGCACTATTACTTCATCGGTAATTGGAGCTGACAATATTTTCTTCAATTCCAAATCTGCTGGGTCTTCTGATTCAAGAATGAATAAGGTTACGAGAGTTGGAACACCCTCTCGAAGATCGGTTCCTGGAGTTTTTCCAGACTCTTTCGAATCACTTGTAATATCGATGATGTCATCTGCAAGTTGGAAAACTATGCCAATCTCCTCACCAAACTTTGTAAGAGCGTCCATAATTTTTGCATCGGCGCCAGAAATCATCGCGCCATATCTAGCGCTTGCTGAAATAAGTGAACCAGTCTTATCTGCAACCACACTTAGATAATGTTCGAGTTGAGTTTTACCAGAACTTGAACCTTGGGTCTCAGTTATCTGGCCAATGACTAATCGTTCAAAAGTTAACGCTTGCAGACGTACAGCCTCTGGCCCAAGATCAGCTAATAATTGAGAAGTCTTCGCGAATAAATAATCACCAGTAAGGATTGCTACCGTGTTATTCCATCTGTTATTTGCACTGGCAACACCACGTCGAAGTGGTGCTTCGTCCATAACATCATCGTGATACAAAGTTCCAAGATGGGTAAGTTCGCAAACTACGGCGGCTTCAATAATTCCCTGCGCCTTTGGATCTCCAAATTGTGAAGCAATCAAGGTAAGAAGTGGGCGAAGACGTTTGCCGCCTGCATCAACTAAGTGCCTTGAGGTTTCTATAACTAGTGGGTATTTACCTTCGATTGCTTCACGTAAAAAAGATTCGACCTCAGCCATTGAGGCAAGGAGCTCTTTTTCAAGTGCCGGATCAATATCCGGAATACCAATTTGAGACATTAGCGCAGGAAGTAAGCGAAGTTTTGCGCAACATCAAATAACAGAGATGGCGCAAGGCCAAGAACTAGTGTTGCGATTGCACAGATAGAAATTGCTATGCGGGTAAGGAGCGATGGAATTACTACGGAAACTGAACCGCTTGTTGCATCAGCAAAGAAGAGCATAAGAATTAGGCGAAGATAAAAGAAGACAGCAATCGCACTAGAGAGCACACCAGCAACTACGAGATAGATGTTTCCAGATTCGTAGGCTGCAGAGAAGATAGCAAACTTTCCAACGAAGCCACTTGTTAATGGAATTCCTGCAAAGCTGAGTAAGAATAATGAAAATACTGCAGCGACCAGTGGAGATTTCTTGCCAAGTCCAACCCAGCGATTGATATCAGTAACTTCACCAGCGGAATCTCTAACCAAAGTGACAATTCCAAACGCTCCGATTGTTGCAAATCCATATGCGACGAGATAGAAAAGTGTTGCACTTAAGGCGCTCTTGTTAAGTGAAACAACAGCGGTTAAAACAAACCCGGTATGTGCGATAGATGAAAGCGCCAACATTCGCTTTATGTCGCGCTGTGAAATTGCTGCAATGGATCCAAAGACCATAGTAATTACTGCGATACCCGCAATTGCTGGTTTCCAACTAACTTGCGCAGCATCTAGACCGATATAGAAGATTCGAAGTGTCGCACCAAATGCTGCTGCTTTTGTAGCTGCCGCCATGAATCCCGTAATCGGAGTTGGAGCGCCTTGATAAACATCAGGAGTCCAAGAGTGAAATGGGACGGCTCCAATTTTGAATAACAAGCCAACAGATAAAAACGCAGCACCAAGAAGTAGGAATACGTCATTCCCACCACTGCCTTTGATTGCATCAGTAAGTCCATTTAGCGAAAGTGATCCGGAATAGCCATATAGAAGGGCGGAACCAAATAGGAAGAATGCCGATGAATAGGCGCCGAGTAAAAAGTACTTCAGTGCGGCTTCTTGAGAGAGCAATCTGCGACGACGAGAAAGTCCAACCATTAAATAAAGTGGAAGTGAGAGAACTTCAAGGGCAACGAAGAGCGTTATGAAATCAGTTGCGATTGGAAAGAGCATCGCTCCTGATACTGCAAATAGAGTTAGCGGAAAGACCTCGGTCTGTTGCTTTCCAGATTCAAGAGCAGACGCTTCTTCACTTGATCCTGGAAGAGCAGATGCTTGTGGTGCAAAATGATCCTGATCGGCAATGATCAATATTCCAAGAAATGCAAAGACCAAGATGGCGCCTTGGATAAAGATTCCTGAGCCATCGATTGAAACTGAAGTTACTGCCGCAATCGAACTTCCTTCATTGCGCACGCGGTATAGCTGTTCAAAGGCAATAATTATTCCAGTAAGGGCGATTGCTAGTTGTAAGCGAGCTCTAAGTGCCTGCTTCACAAAGGCTTCAACAATTACACCCAAGAGAGCGGCTCCTAGAATGATAAGGATTGGAGCAAGTAGCGCATAATCTAATTTAGGTGCAGTTAACATTTACTTAGCCACCTTTGCAATTGGATCGCTTACCCCGGCATGCGTCATGATGGTCTGAGTCGTCGTATTAATAACACTCAATACTGGTTTTGGATAAAACCCAAGAACCACTAACACCACAATTACAGGTGCAATTGCAATCTTCTCACGAAGATTCAAATCAAGAATTCCTTTATTGGTTTCAGGAGTTTCACCATGAAGTGACTTCTGAACAACAATTAGAACATAGAGCGCGGCCAAAATGATTCCGGTTGTTCCAAGAATTGCTGCAACCGGATATTTAGCAAAGGATCCGACTAGAACTAGGAATTCGCTGATAAAACTTGAGAGACCAGGAAGAGCAAGTGCCGACATTCCTGCTAAGAAGAATGACCAAGCGAGCACAGGTGTAACTCGTTGTAGGCCACCGAAATCTGAAATCATTGATGAACCTCGACGCTTAATCATCCATCCTGCTGTTAAGAAGAGAGCGGCAGTTGAGAAGCCATGGTTGACCATGTAGAAAATCGCACCAGTTAGGCCTTGGGACGTGAGCGCAAAAATTCCAAGCGTTATAAATCCGAAGTGCGAAATCGAGGTGAAAGCAATAAGAGAATTAATATCCTTCTGGCCAATCGCCAAGAAGGCACCATAGAGAATTGAAATTACTGCCAAGGTAATTATTGCTGGAGTGAAAGTTTTTGTGGCCTCTGGAAAGAAGTTCATGCAGAAGCGGATCATTCCGTAAGTTCCAACTTTATCTAGAACACCAAGAAGCAGGGTTGAAGTTCCAGCAGTTGCAGATTTAGCTGCTGTTGGCAGCCAAGTATGGAGTGGCCATAGTGGGGCTTTAATGGCGAAAGCGATAAAGAATCCTAGGAATAGCCAATTCTGGGTTGGCGCATCAATTGTTAGCTCTGAAAGCTTTGCGATATCAAAAGTACCGCCACCTTGGTTAGTGGAAATAATGTAGAGACCAATTAACGCGGCCAACATAAGCAATCCACCAAAGAGGCTGTAAAGCAAGAACTTCATTGCCGCTGCGGCTCGTTCGCCAACACCATAACCACCGATTAAGAAATAAACCGGCAATAACATCGCTTCAAAGATGACATAAAATAGGAAGACATCAGTTGCGGCGAAGACACCAATCATCATGGTTTCTAGAATCAGAAGAAGGATATAGAAAACTTTTACACTCCAACGCCCGTTCTCTGATTCATTCCAACCAGCTAAGAAGACAATTGGAACCAGAATAGTTGTCATCAAAATTAAAGCCAGTGCCATGCCATCGATTCCAACGGAATAATTAATATTGAATGCTGAAATCCAACTTCTGGTTTCAGTGAATTGAAGAGCAGCCTCATCTGTCTTAAAGCTAAAGGCCATAAAGAGCGAGACGGCTGTTACAAGAAGTGAGAATCCGAGAGCAGTCTGCTTAATTAATTTTGCATTTCCAACTGGCAGCACTGCAATAACAATTGCACCAAAGAGCGGAAGCAGTTGAAGCGTGGTCAAGATACTCATAGCGTCACCATCCAGATCGCAGTCACTAGCGCAAGGACGCCCAGAACCATTATTAACGCATAACTTCGGACATAACCATTTTGGATTGAACGAAGAGTCGAAGAAGTGGTTTGGATAATCCAACCAACACTTCGGACAAGGCCATCAATAACTTTGTAATCAGTAGTTATAAGGCCTGCAGTTAACTTCTGGCCAGGTCGCATCAATACTGCTTCGTTGAATGAATCTTGATAAAGATCTTTACGTGCTGCTTTTGTAAATAGTGAAACATCTGTAGGTGCGATAAGTGGAACTGTACGATATTTCAATACTGCGAATGCGACACCGATTGCAACAAAAGCCAGGGCCATTGTCGAGACCACTAATGGTGGCAAGAACTCTTCGGCATGATGTTCATGGTGTTCGTTCACAACTGGCTGTAGCCAATTAACAAGCGCACTTCCAGAACTTAGTAAGAATCCAGATGTAACAGAACCAATTGCCAGGATCGCCATTGGCGCCCACATTAAGAATGGAGATTCATGTGGATGAGCGTTTTCGTCCCAGCGCTTAGTTCCGGTGAAAGTCAAAACTATTACACGAGTCATATAGAAAGCTGTTATTGCAGCACCGAGAAGTGTTGCACCACCTAACAAAATTCCTTCAATTCCCCCAGCATTAAATGCAGTTTCAATAATTTTGTCTTTCGAATAAAAACCAGCAAATGGTGGTACTCCAAGAATTGCTAAGTAGCCAAGTCCAAATGTTGCAGCAGTTATCGGCATTACTTTGCCGATTGCACCATAGCGTCGCATGTTCACTTCATCGTTCATGCCATGCATAACGGAACCAGCACCAAGGAACATTCCAGCCTTGAAGAAGCCATGAGTTAAGAGGTGCATGATTGCAAAGGCATAACCAACTGGTCCAAGCCCGGTTGCAAGAATCATGTAACCAATTTGCGACATTGTTGATGCTGCAAGTGCCTTCTTAATATCATCTTTTGCGGTACCGATTAGAGCGCCAAACAACAAAGTAATGGCGCCAACGATTACAACCATTAACTGCGCAGTTGGTGAAGCATCGAAAATAAAATTAGAACGAGTTATTAAGTAGACGCCTGCGGTAACCATGGTTGCGGCGTGGATAAGAGCGGATACTGGGGTTGGACCAGCCATCGCGTCACCAAGCCATGATTGCAATGGGAATTGCGCAGACTTTCCGGCTGCGGCCAATAACAACATTGCACCAATTGCAGTCAAGGCGCCAGCAGATGCGCCAGATGCACCTTCTTTAACACCGGCGAAAGTTACCGTTCCGAATTGTGTGAATGCGATCATGATTGCAAGTGATAGACCAACGTCACCAACACGGTTAGCAACGAATGCTTTCTTGGCTGCAGTTGCGTAAGCCGGCTTTTGATTCCAGAAACCAATTAATAGGTATGAAGCAAGGCCCACACCCTCCCAACCAACGTAAAGATTCAAATATGAATCTCCAAGAACTAGAAGCAACATCGCAGCAATAAAGAGATTTAGATAGGCGAAGAAGCGTCTGCGATCATGATCGTGGGACATATAAGCAATGGAATAGATATGAATAAGTGTTCCAACGCCAGTGATTAGTAGCACGAAGCAGATTGAGAGTTGATCTAGAAGTAGTGAGGCATTAACTTGGAAAGTTCCGACAGAGATCCATTCAAATACTTTTTGGGTAGCAGCACGGGCTTCACCGTCGCGGCCCTGCATCGCGAAGAATTCAATCGCGCCAATAACAAATACTGAGGCTGATATTAAGGTCGCGAAGATATGGCCCCATTTATCTGCGATGCGACCCAAAAGCAGAAGCAAGGCAGCGCTAAAAAGTGGAAGGGCGATTAAATAAACCAAATTTGTACTCGTAGTCATTAGCGCTTCAACAAACTAGCATCATCAACAGATGCTGATCGACGGGAGCGATAAATCGTCACGATAATCGCTAGGCCAACTACTACTTCACAGGCTGCAACAACCATTGTGAAGAATGATGCAACTTGTCCAGAGAGATTTCCATGAACTCTTGAGAAGGTCACGAAAGCTAAATTTGCAGCATTGAGCATAAGTTCAATACACATAAATACTACGATTGCATTTCTGCGTATAACTACGCCGATTGCTCCAATAGTAAACAAAAGTACGGAGAGGTAAATGTAATTTGCGATATCCATTTAATCCTCCTCTACTTCTTTTGCTTCAAGTTCAAATGGCTTTGTAGATAGCATGTCGCCTCTAGCTTCTAACGTTGCGGAAACAGAAGACGGTGCTGGAGTTCCATCAGGTAAAAGTCCTGGAACATCTACTGCGTTATGGCGGGCATAGACACCAGAGCCTGGAAGACCCGCAGCTGTTGCTAGAGATGCACCACGGAATCTTGCGATTGATTGATCGCGCTGTGCTGTGCGGGATTTTGTTGCTGTGCTGTGGGCTAGAACCATTGCACCTAGAGCAGCTGTGATCAGAAGCGCTGAAACTACTTCAAAAGCGAAAACATATCTCGTGAAAAGTTCTTCCGCGATTCCTTGAACATTTCCGGCGGAGTTCGCATCTTGAAGTCCAATTGCTTCAACCCCAAGTGTTGCTCGGCTTATTAGCGAAACAATTAGTCCACCAAGGCCAATTGCGGCGACAATAGATGCAACTCTTTGACCCCGAATATTTTCAACTAATGAATCAGAACTATCAACGCCAACGAGCATAAGAATAAATAGGAAGAGCATCATTACTGCGCCGGTGTAAACAATTATCTGAACAATGCCGAGAAATAGCGCGTCTTGCGCAATGTAGAAAATTGCCAAGGTAACCATTACCCAAGCAAGTAGTAGTGCTGAGTGAACTGCTTTTTTTACGAAGAGCATTCCGAGCGCAGATACAACTGCTAGTGGCGCCAAAATCCAGAACATAATCGCCTCTGGTTGCGCGGTTTTCCCGACTTCGAGTGCGAGGTTAACCATTTAGATCACCTTTGACATCGCCACGGTAGTAATCAATATGGGTTTTACCTGGTGCCATTGGGTGCGGAGGTTGCAATTGGCCTGCTCGCAATGGAGCAAGCAGATCTTCTTTTTCAAAGATTACTTTTGCGCGTGTGTCATCAGCTAATTCATATTCATTAGTCATAGTAAGTGCGCGCGTTGGACAAGCTTCGATGCATAGGCCACAGAAAACACAACGCAAATAATTAATTTGGTAGACCTTGCCGTAACGCTCTCCTGGTGAGTAGCGCTCCTCTTCGGTGTTGGATTCACCTTCAACAAGAATTGCATCTGCAGGACAAGCCCAGGCGCAAAGCTCGCAACCAATACATTTTTCTAAACCATCGTCATAGCGATTTAATTGGTGGCGGCCGTGAAAACGTTCAGCTGTTGGCTCTTTAACTTCAGGATATTGAACCGTATTTACCTTCTTGAACATCGTAATAAAAGTTACCCAGAAACCTTGAAGTTGAGCGAAGAAACTCTTTGCATCCTGGTTTTCTATAGGCTTATTTGCCTTTGCTGCCGCAGTTAAACCGAGATCATTTGAACGCGGAGTTAATGGGTTATCCATTTAGTTGCTCCGTTTCTCTAATAACTTCTTTGGTTGTGGATTTTCCAGGAATAGCAGGAACAGGGAAACTTGGAGCTGAAACTTCACCAAGAGCGTCTTCACGAATCCGACGCTTCTTTGCAGATTCCACCAAGGTTGAGCCAGCTAGAACTAGAAGCACGACACCTGTTGTAAATCCGATTACCACTACGCGAGGAGCGCCTTGTTGTGAAAGTACGCGAAGAGTTGCAACAATCATGATCCAAACAAGTGAGAATGGAATCAAAACTTTCCAACCAAACTTCATAAACTGGTCATAGCGAAGTCTTGGAAGGGTTCCACGTAGCCAAACAAATATGAAGAAGAAGAAAACAACTTTGGTTAAGAACCAGATAACTGTGAACCAACCACCTAACCAGTTTTCAGTAAAGCCCAAACCAGGTAACGCGTGGTATCCACCGAGGAACAAAGTAGTTGCCAGGGCAGAGACCGCAACAATATTTACATATTCTGCCAAGAAGAAAAGTGCGAACTTAAGTGATGAATATTCGGTGTGGAAGCCACCAACTAATTCACCTTCGGCTTCGGCTAAATCGAATGGTGCACGGTTTGTTTCGCCAACCATCGAAATTGCATAAATTACAAAGGAAGGAAAGAGAGTTACACAGAACCACCATTGATTCTGAGCAGCCACAATGTCAGCAGTTGACATTGAACCTGCATAAATAAATACGGCAACAAGTGATAGCCCCATCGCTACTTCATATGAAATAACTTGAGCACTAGATCTAAGACCACCAAGTAGTGGATATGTAGACCCGGAGGACCAACCTGCAAGAACAATTCCATAAACTCCGACAGAGGCAATTGCTAATACATATAAAACACCAACCGGGATATCGGTAAGTTGCATTACGGTCTTATGACCAAAGAGCGTTACTTCACCTGAAAGTGGAATAACGGCAAATGACATGAAGCAAGTTGTCGCGCTAATGATGGGTGCGAGTACGAAGACGATTCGGTCTGCTGCCTTTGGAATCAAATCTTCTTTAAGTGCAAGCTTTACGCCATCGGCAAGAGCCTGAACTAATCCAAATGGACCAACGCGGTTCGGTCCTAGGCGTTGCTGCATGCGAGCAACAATTCGACGCTCGCCCCAAACCGACATCAACGTTGCAAGAACGCAGACCACAAAAATCAATAAGCCTTTTACCAGAGAGATCCAACCTGGATCAGTACCAATTAGTTGTGATGTAGTCATGCCTTCACCACCGTAACTTGGCCACTAACAAAGCCAAGATTTGCAATTACTTGTGAGCCGATTGAATTTCGTGGAACCCAAATGTCATTATCTGACATCTCACTTATTTCAACAGGTAGTTTTAGTGAACCAAAATCTGAAGAGATCGAAATTGATTCGCCAACTTTTACTCCTAGTTTTTCAGCGCGAGCAGATGAAATATGGGCACTGGCTTTGCGTGCAGTTCCAGCAAGATTTGCTTCCCCATCTTGCAGAGTTCCAAGATCTAGAAGCAATCGCCATGAAGTTAGATTTAATTTATCTCCGACGGCTGAATCTTTCACTGAGGCAGCGCTTTCAAATTTAACAGCGTTCCCATCCCACTTTCCAAGGGCGCTAATTTCACGTGCGGTAGCAGCAACGGTAGGTAGGTTAATTGGAGTTCCCATTTCGTCAGCAAGCATCGAGAGAATTCGAACATCACTCCTTGAAAGTGAATCTGCGATTGCTTTATCAAATGCGCGTGCACTTCCCTGCCAATCATGGAAAGAGCCACTCTTCTCGATTACCGCTGCAACTGGAAGAACAACATCCGCGACCGCAGTGATTGCGCTATGGGTTATCTCAAGTGAAACAACAAATGAGTTGAGTAATTGCGAAAGTGCAGCGTTTGAAATATCAAGTGGGTCAACGCCACCGATTACAACGGCATCTAAATTTTTCACACTGAGGGCCAACAATATTTCAGAAGTTGTCCGTCCAGGATTACTTGGAAGGGAATCGACCGACCATGCTGCTGCAACATCTACACGAGCACTTGCATCGGAAACTGGTCTGCCACCAGGAAGTAGCGTTGGAATAGCGCCTGATGCAATTGCGCCACGTTCACCTGCACGACGAGGAATCCAAGCCAACTTTGCGCCAGTTTTTTCAGCAAGTGCAACTGCTGAAGATAACGCTCCAGTTTTTTCAGATAGCCGTTCGCCAACCAAAATTACGCTCTTTGCGGTTAACCCAGAGATATTCGAAATGTCAGTTAAAAGCTTTGCACCTAATTTTGCTGATCCACGGCTTACAAAAGGCGCATCGCTGAGAACAGTGAGAGCACGCTTTCTAACTTGCTTATAAATGCGCAAGAAAACAATTGGTGATTCCTCTTCTGGTTCAAAACCAAGCAATACAACTTGATCTGCCTTATCAATATTTTTATATGAAGTAGTTAGTCCGAGCGCAATGCTTGATAGGAATGATGTTTCCTCATCAGAATGTGGGCGGGCGCGGAAATCAATGTCATTCGTTCCAAGTGCTACGCGAGCAAATTTGCTGTAGCCATATGCATCTTCAACAGTTGCGCGGCCACCGACGAGAACACCTGCGCGCTTACCTTTGAGTCCAGCCGCTGCGAAAGCAATTGCTTCAGGCCAAGATGCTTCGTGAAGTTCGCCATCAGCACCGCGAATCATTGGATTTGTTACACGTTCTCTACTTGTTAAATATTTAAATGCCCATCGTCCTTTATCACAATTCCACTCTTCATTTACTGAAGAATCATCTCCCGCTAAGCGGCGAAGAGTTTTACCACGACGGATATCAGTACGCATGGCGCAACCTGATGCGCAATGTTCACAAGCAGAATCAATTGAGACTAAGTCAAAGGGGCGGGCACGGAAACGATATGAAGTACCGGTTAACGCACCAACTGGACAAATTTGTACAGTATTTCCGGAATAGTAAGACTCGAATGGATCATTCTCATAAATACCTACTTGTTGAAGTGCACCACGATCATTCAAAGTAATGAATGGATCGCCCGCTATTTGCTCTGAGAAGCGCGTGCAGCGTGCACAAAGAACGCAACGTTCGCGATCTAGTAAAACTTGTGAGGAGATTGGTACTGGTTTTTCGAAAGTTCTCTTTACGCCTTCGTAACGTGATTCCGGACGCCCGGTACTCATAGCCTGATTCTGAAGTGGGCATTCACCACCCTTGTCGCAAACAGGGCAATCAAGTGGGTGGTTAATAAGAAGGAACTCCATGATTCCCGCTTGAGCTTTTTCCGCAACTGGTGAAGTTAGTTGTGTCTTAACAATCATGTTGTTTTCAACTGGAATAGTGCAAGAAGCTTGTGGCTTAGGAAATGCTCGGCCATTAATTTCAATATCAACAAGACACTGACGACAAGCGCCTTCGGGTTCTAAGAGTGGGTGATCGCAGAAACGTGGGATTTGAATTCCAAGTTTTTCTGCCGCACGAATAACCAAAGTTCCCTTTGGCACAGTAACTTCAAAACCATCAATCACAACAGTAATCATTTCTACTGGCGCTTCGGTCTCGAGTAGTGCTTGTTCTGGAGTCATTTATGCACCTACCGTTTTGAATATAGTTGAAGCGATTGGATCAAATGGGCAACCGCCATTGCGTTGATGTTCTAAGTATTCGTCACGGAAATATTTTAGTGAAGACATAATTGGGGCTACTGCGCCATCTGCAAGTGCACAGAATGAACGACCGGCGATATTGTCACAAAGATCAAGTAGCTTGGTGAGATCTGCTTCCGTTCCTTTGCCATCTTCGAGATCATGAAGCATCTGTACCAACCACCATGTTCCTTCACGACATGGGGTGCACTTTCCGCAAGATTCATGTTTGTAGAACTCACTCCAACGAAGAGCGGCACGAACTACACAAGTTGTTTCATCAAATATCTGTAGCGCTTTAGTTCCAAGCATTGAACCAGCTGCTGATACGCCTTCGTAATCTAAAGGAATATCTAAATGCTCATCCGTAAACATCGGGGTTGAAGATCCACCTGGCGTCCAGAACTTTAATTTGTGGCCAGTGCGAACGCCGCCAGCAAGTTCAAGTAACTCGCGAAGAGTAATTCCAAGAGGTGCTTCGAACTGTCCTGGATTATTTACATGGCCAGAGAGCGAGTAAAGCGTAAAGCCCTTGCTCTTCTCGGTTCCCATTGCTTGGAACCATTCGACTCCATTATTAATAATTGCTGGAACAGATGCAATTGATTCGACATTATTTACAACTGTTGGCTTGGCATATAAACCAGCGATAGCTGGGAATGGTGGCCGCAACCTTGGTTGACCACGGAAGCCTTCTAGTGAATCAAGTAGCGCAGTTTCTTCACCACAAATATATGCACCGGCACCTGCGTGCAGAGTCAGTTCAAGATCAAATCCCTTGCCACCAATATTCTTACCAAGTAGCCCTGCTTTATAAGCATCTTCAATAGCTTGTTGCACGCGGCGGTAAACATGAACAATCTCACCACGAAGATAAATAAAGGCATGGTTCGCACGAATTGCATATGAGCCAATGATTATTCCTTCAATCAACACATGTGGGTTCGCAAGAAGTAGCGGCGTATCTTTACAAGTACCTGGCTCAGACTCATCAGCATTAACAACTAAATAGTGTTCTTTATTATCGCCTTGTGGAATAAATCCCCACTTGCTGCCAGTTGGAAAACCAGCACCACCACGACCGCGAAGTCCAGAGTCTTTAATCATTTGAATTACTTCATCGGGAGCCATTGAAAGGGCTTTTGTAACTGCTTTATAGCCACCGTTGCGCTTATAGCCTTCAATAGTAAATGAATCTTTCTCATCCCAATTAGCGGAAAGAACTGGAGTTAGCTTTGTTTTTGAATCCATTTACTTCTCACCTTTAGCAATCTTTAATCCAAGTAAGGTCGGTTCGCCAGCAGAGACGCCCTCATTTGCAAGACCATCACTAAGTCCTGCGAGAACTTCAGAATTTTGTTTCCAAGTGCGAAGCGTATTTGGCCCACGAGTTGGCGCTGGTGGCTTTCCTGCACGTGCGGCATCAACTAAATCTTTAACACTTTGAGGTGTTTGGTTGTCGTAAAACTCCCAGTTCACCATAACAACAGGTGCGAAATCGCAGGCCGCATTACATTCAATTCGTTCAATTGAAACTTTTCCATCTTTTGTAGTTTCATGATTTTCAATTCCGAGGTGATCCGTCAAGGAATCGTAAATCGCATCTCCACCCATAACTGCGCAAAGGGTATTGATGCAGACACCAACGTGATACTCACCGGCTGGTTCGCTGCGGTACTGAGTGTAAAAAGTTGAAACGGCAGTTACTTCGGCAGTAGAAATTTCCAACTTCTCTGAAATTTTTTCGATACCGCGTGGAGTTATATAGCCATCGATTGATTGTACGTAATGTAGAAGTGGCATTACGGCAGATCGTGAACGTGGATATCTGGCAATAATTGAATCCATTATCTTTACTTGTTCAACAGTAAATTCCATTAGCGATCAACACCTCCCATAACAGGATCAATAGATGCAACGGCGCCAATAACATCGGCGATCATTCCGCCTTCAGCCATCGCAGAAGTTGCCTGCAAGTTATTGAAAGATGGTTCGCGGAAATGAACACGGTATGGACGGGTTCCGCCGTCGGAAACTAAGTGAACTCCAGTTTCCCCGCGTGGTGATTCAACAGCTGCATAAACTTGACCAGCAGGAACACGGAAGCCTTCGGTTACTAATTTAAAGTGATGAATCAGAGATTCCATTGAAGTTCCCATAATTTCGCGAATATGGTCGAGTGAATTTCCGATTCCATCGCTGCCAACAGAGAGTTGTGATGGCCAGGCAATTTTCTTATCAGCAACCATTACAGGCTGTCCTTCAGATTTATCTAACTTGTCGCAGGCCTGTTCAATAATGCGCAATGATTGTTCAAGTTCTTGCATACGAATTAAGAAGCGACCATAGACATCGCAAGTATCGGTAGTTACAACATCAAATTCATAATTCTCATAACCGCAATATGGATCTGTCTTACGTAGATCCCATGGCATTCCAGTTGACCGAAGAACCGGTCCAGTAATTCCTAAAGTGGTACAGCCTGCAATATCTAAATACCCGATACCTTGGGTACGCATCATCCAAATAGTATTTCCAACTAACAGCTTCTCGTTATCTTTAAAGTTATGTCGGAGTTCTTTAACAGTTTCACGAACTTTTGCGATTGCACCTTTAGGCAAATCTTGGGCAACACCCCCAGGGCGCACATAAGCCATATTCATACGAAGTCCAGAGATCATTTCAAAGACATCCAAAACTTTCTCACGTTCGCGAAATGCGAAGATCATTGGTGAAAGTGCGCCAAGTTCAAGCGCGCCAGTTCCAAGTGCCACCATGTGTGAAGAGATGCGATTGAGTTCCATCATAAGAACCCGAATTTCACTCGCACGTTCTGGGATATCGCCGGTAATTCCAAGAAGCTTTTCAACAGCAAGACAGTATGCAGTCTCGTTAAATATTGGAGCCAAATAATCCATGCGAGTTACAAAAGTTACGCCTTGAGTCCAAGTGCGGTATTCCGCATTCTTTTCGATGCCGGTATGTAAATATCCAATTCCTGCACGTGCTTCTGTGATCGTTTCACCTTCAAGTTCAAGAACTAAACGGAGTACGCCATGTGTCGAAGGGTGTTGTGGCCCCATGTTTACAACTACGCGCTCTTCTTTAGTCTGACCAATCTCAGTAACTAGTGAATCCCAATCGCCACCAGTAACGGAGTAAACGCGACCTTCAGTTGTATCTGTCGCTGATGCATATGAATCGTGAGTTGTCATTGGTAAGACCTACGTTCTGATGGCGCTGGAACTGTTGCACCTTTATATTCAATAGGAATTCCACCAAGTGGATAATCTTTTCGTTGCGGATGTCCTGGCCAGTCATCTGGCATCAAGATGCGACTTAAACCTGGATGGCCATCAAAAATTATTCCGAACATGTCCCAAGTTTCACGTTCGTGCCAGTTATTTCCGGCCCAAACTTCAACAAGTGATGGAAGATGTGGATCAGCATCAGGAACGCTAACTTCTAAACGAATGCGGCGGTTATGCGTCATTGAAAGTAATGGATAAACGGCGTGAAGTTCACGGCCCTTATCTTCTGGGTAATGAACGCCATTGACACCAAGACACACTTCAAATCGAAGTGATTGGGTATCGCGCAATTTCATAGCCGTATCAAATAATTTTTCACGTTTTACGTGAAGTGTTAATTCCCCACGGTCCACAATAACTTTTTCTATTGCATCGCTAAATTCTGGATATGCACGTTCTAATTCATCAGTTACTTCATCAAAATAACTTCCATACGGGCGTTCGCTAGATCCAACATTTGCTGCGCTTCGGACTAGGCCACCAAATCCTGAAGTATCGCCGGAACCACTGGTTCCAAACATTCCAATGGTCTCACTCATGCGAGCAATCCCTTTAACTGATGGGTTGGCTTCGCGGCAAGTGCAGCTGCTTCAACTTCACGAATAATTTGTTCACGATTTACACCAAGTTTTTCGCTACCAATGTGTTCGTGCAATTTTAAGATTGCATCCATAAGTGCTTCAGGGCGAGGTGGACATCCTGGTAAATAAATATCTACTGGAACTATGTGGTCAACGCCTTGAACAATTGCGTAGTTGTTAAACATTCCACCTGAAGAAGCACAAGCACCCATTGCAATAACCCATTTTGGTGCAGCCATTTGATCATAAATTTGGCGAAGTACTGGTGCCATTTTATTTGAAACACGTCCTGCCACAATCATTAAATCTGCTTGTCGTGGTGATGCGCGGAAAACTTCCATTCCAAAACGAGCAGCGTCATAACGTCCGCCACCAAATGCCATCATCTCAATTGCACAGCAAGCGAGACCAAAAGTTGCTGGCCAGAGTGAGTTCTTGCGCATGTAACCAGCGAGATTTTCAACGGAAGTAAGTGCAAAACCAGCAGGTAATTTCTCTTCTAGACCCATGAATTTAATCCCATTCCAATCCGCCGCGGCGCCAAACATAAGCATATGCAACAAAAACTGTTGCAATAAAGATCGCCATTTCAACTAAGCCAAAGAGTCCAAGCTTGTCGAATGTAACAGCCCATGGATACAAGAAAACAATTTCGATATCAAAAACAATAAATAACATTGCAGTTAAGAAGTATTTAACTGGAAAACGTCCGCCGCCTACAGCTTGTGGTGAAGGTTCAATTCCACATTCGTACGCTTCAACTTTTGCTCTGTTGTATCGCTTTGGTCCTGTAACAGCCGCGGCAACTACTGAAATCAATCCAAAGCCGAAGCCGATAGCGCCAATTACCAAGATCGGTACGTATGGGTTCACAGTCAGAGAGTCTACGGGTTTAGGCGTTGTAGGTCACAATTTACAAATGTGAATTGAAAATGAATTTGCTCAGGCTCTCCAAAATGTGGCAGTAATCACGGCTTATACCCCGTATGCACAGCGACTATACCGAAGGTCAGATTTTTCCAATGAATCTTTTCAAAACCTGCAATTTTCATAATCTCCGCCAAGTCAGCTTGGTTCGGCCAGGCCATGATCGACTCTGCTAAATAGACATATGCGCCAGGATTTGAGGAAACTTTTCTGGCTACTGGTGGAAGTGCCCGCATTAAATAGCGAAGATAAATGGTGCGAAAAATTTTATTTGTTGGTTGTGAAAATTCAATCACAACCATGCGACCACCAGATTTTAAAACTCGCAAAGATTCTCTTAGCGCCTTTAAAGTGTCAGATGTATTTCGTAAACCAAATGAGATTGTTGTGACATCAAATTCATTATCCTTAAATGAAAGTGCGAGCGCATCTCCGTGAGTGAATGCTAAATCAGGATGACGTTTACGACCTGCGTCTAACATTCCCTTTGAAAAATCGAGCGGAATAACTTCTGCGCCGGCATCAGCTAGTGGTCGACTAGAAGATCCAGTTCCAGCAGCGATATCTAAGATTCGCATTCCGGGTTTTGGAGCAATTATCGAGGTTGCGACTTTGCGCCAAGCTTTAGTGCGTCCCAGGCTGAGCAAGTCATTTAGCAAGTCATAACGGCGGGCGACGCCATCAAACATCGCTGAGACCTCTTCGGGCTCCTTGCCTAAGTCTGCTCTACTCACGCGTATATTCTCGCGGTAGTAGGCTCCGACCACAAATTAGGAGTTAAGTTAATTACTTGATTTCGAGGAAAGGATTAGAACATGACCGAGATATCGCAAGTGAGCAATCTAAGAACAGCGCTAATTCGACGTTCTTCAGCTGTAACGCAGATTTCATTAATACTTACCGGAACTGTTTTCCTCGCACTCATGGCGCAAATCTCCTTTCCAATACCTGGCTCGCCAGTTCCATTCACTGGGCAAACACTTGGCGTTCTTCTGCTTGGTACTGCATACGGCGCATCACTTGGTTTTAGCACTATGGCTTTCTATTTGTTAATGGGAATTCTTGGTGCCCCAATCTTTGCTTCCGGATCACATGGCTTCGAGAAAATAGCTGGCGCTACTGGCGGATACCTTGTTGGGATGCTTATTTCTACTATTGCACTTGGAGCACTTGCTGGCCGCAAATGGGATCAAAAAATTAAGACAGTTATTCCAACAATGCTCATTGGAAATAGCATCGTTTTTACCTTTGGTCTTATCTGGCTTCACCAATACACCGGTCAAAGTTGGGCTTGGACTTTTGAAAAAGGTTTCACACCCTTCGTCTTTGGTGAACTTTTGAAAATTGCAATAGCAAGCACAACCTTGCCTGTTGTTTGGCGCTTCGTTTCAAAGCGATAACGATTGGTTAAAACCTGAACTGTGCCGACAAATATAACTACCGAGCTTCTTGGTGAACGCCTTCCCCTTGAACTAATCTCAACTGATCTCGAAATTACTGCGACCTGGATTCGCGGTGGCGAAGGGCTAATTGGTTTTGGTGAATGGAAGAGTTCTAGCGTTAAAGGTAAGAACCGATTTGTAGATGCCCGAAAATGGTGGCACGAACAACTAGCAACTCTTAAAATTCAAAACAATGTGCATGGCAGTGGAACTGGGCCAATCCTCTTCTCATCTTTCGCTTTCGATCCTTCAGAGGAATCTAAATTAGTGATTCCAGAAATAGTTATTGGACACAAGGGTGGAAAATCTTGGATAACTTGGATTGGTGATCAGACCCAACCCACAATTACAAAATATGTAAAGAAAACCCAAGCTGGTGAAGTTAAATTTGAGGCTGGTGCGCTATCAGAAGATGAATGGATGAAGCGCGTAGCAAGTGCAGTTGAAAAGATTAAACATGGCGAGCTCGAAAAAGTTGTATTAGCTCGCGATCTAATTGCCCACAATTCTGAAGCGATATCAAAGCGAAATCTAATAACGCTTCTTACTGAGAACTACCCCTCGACTTGGGTTTTCTTAGTTGCAAATTTAATAGGTGCAACTCCAGAACTTTTGGTCCGCTTAAATAAATCACTTGTAACTTCGAGAATTTTGGCTGGAACCATTCGCAAATCTGGCGATGAAGCAAGAGATCTTGGGCTAGCAGCCTCACTTGCTAAGTCATCAAAAGATTTAGAAGAGCACGAATATGCAGTTCGATCTGTCGCTGATGCGCTCTCACCTTTCTGCTCATCAACTAACGTTCCAGAATCTCCCTTTGTGCTGCACCTTGCAAATGTTATGCACCTTGCGACCGATGTAACTGGAGTAATTAATGACACTGCTACACCGACCGATATCTTCGCACTAATAGCTTCACTCCATCCATCAGCGGCTGTCTGTGGAACCCCAACAGAAATTGCAAATGGAGTAATTAATGAATTGGAAGATTTAAATCGTGGACGTTATGCCGGACCTGTTGGCTGGATTGATGCACGTGGAGATGGCGAAATTGCAATTGCGCTTCGCACCGGTGAACTCTCCGAAGATTTAAAATCTATGCAAATTTACAGCGGTTGTGGAATTGTTGCTGGTTCCAATCCGGTAGATGAATTGGCTGAGAGTCAGGCTAAGTTAAGCCCGATGCGAACTGCGCTAGAAACGCGAGCATAGGTCAGGGCTAAATTTTCTGCCATTTTTGCTCTCGTTGGAACTTCTACCACTACAAAATGCAGGCCGTTCTTATCGTGTGCAATCGCAAGGTTCAGATCAGATGTTGTTTTAACTTTAGAGACACTAATTCCAAATCCTGAAATCAACTTAACTAAATCTTGATTTTGTGGCGTTGCAAAAATATTCTCAAAACCTTCGACTCCAGCTTGTGGCAGAGTAGAAAAAATTCCACCTCCGTTATTATCAATTACAAAGATAGTTAAATTCGCGCTTGATGGAGTTAATAGAGCGGTTAAATCGTGAAGAAAAGTTAAATCACCAATGACTGCAAAAGCGCGTTCAAAATGATTTGCAACTCCAAATATGGTGGATAAATTGCCATCAATTCCTGCAAGACCTCGGTTAGCAAAGACTTCAATCCCGGTACGCGGTTTTGCAAAAGCCTCAATATCTCTTATCGGTCTACTTGAACCTACAAAGAGCGCTGAGCCATCTGGAATTCCGGCAGCAATCGTTGAAAGCACTACTTGTTCTGACCAACTTTGATTTTTAGAAATCTCTATTGCCGCAATCTTTGCTATCTCTTGCCAATCTGAAATCCATGATGGGTTAAGAGTTTGAACTTCTAGTTTTGGTAGCTCAAAGAAGATTTGTGTTGCAGTTCGCTTAGTATCAATTGTCGAAATTCTTGGATCTATTACATAACTATTCTCAGCGCTTGCAATGTAACTATTTATGCTTCGAGAAAGCGTCGTACGCCCAATCACAATTGCATAGTCAGGCTTTAAATATCCTCGAACTGCTTCATCGCTCAAAAACGCACTAGCATGACTAATCGCTGATTTGAAAGAGAGCGGATCTTCTGCGATAACTGGGAGCCCGGCTGATTCAATAAACTTTTCTATTTCGCGGACTGTAAATGTTCCACGATCGTGGCCCACAACAATCAGGCCATTTCCGTTCACAGTTAAAGACTTTCGATTTTCTAATTTTATTTTTGGTGCAACTATCTTCAAACCAGAGAGCCAATCGTGGTTATCTTTTGGAAGAAGTGGTTCATCAAATTGAATATTTAGATGTGTTGGCCCTTCGCCTATCTCAAATTTAACGCCAGAGATTAAGTCATAACTCGGTATGTTTGGGAAAATGCCAACTTGGTCGGTCGTCTGATTCGAACCCGTTTTGCGCAGGCGTTCTGGTCGATCTGCAGTGATTGCAATCAATTTATTTTTTGCGTGGTGCGCTTCGAGAAGTGCAGGATGGAAATTGGCGGCCGCAGTCCCACTTGTACAGACCACAACAACACTTTGGTTTGTGGCTTTAGAGATACCTAGAGCGTAAAAGGCAGCTCCGCGTTCATCCAATTTAACATGAAGTTCTATAAGCCCTCGAGTTTTGGCTTCGTGCAACGCAATTGAAAGTGGTGCATTTCTAGAACCAGGTGAGATTACAAAGTCGCTAACTCCTAGCTCAATTAGATTTCGAATAGTCTGGCGGGCAAGATCAGTTGAATTACTCATGTTGCCACCTCTCTCCAAACCCAGTTTCCCAAATTTCTTCAATTCGCTTCTGCCACCAAATCTTACGGTCTGCGGTTGCAGAATACTTATTGATTAATTCCTCAGCAGGCTCTGTTCTCTTGACTGCGATAGTGCCAGCAGTTATTTCAATTACTGGATTGACAACATCGCTTACAAATAAGGATGTAGTTGCAAGCCCACAATCAAAGTTAAGCTCTTTCTGGCTAGCTGCCAAAGCGAGACCATGTGAAATTCCAATTCCGGTATCAAGTGCGCTAGAAATTACAACCGGTAATCCGATATTTTCAATCAATTTATTAGCTCGCGATATTCCGCCACATGGCGCCCATTTAATTATTGCCACATCAGCAAAATCTTTGGCGCTTGTAAAATCATTGTTAAGGCTTTTTCGGATTGATTCATCAATGGCAATCTTCATCGGAATCTCTTTTTTCAACTTCACTAAGTCAGCTATTTCTAAGCAAGGCTGTTCAATATACTCAAATACTTTTCCAAACCGAAGGTAGTAGTTATAAAGGTTTAAAAGCGCGGTTTCTAAATCCCAACCGGCATTAACATCGAGGCGAATCTTAAAATCTGGATTAAAGTCCAGTGCGGCTTCGACTAAATAATTATCATTCTCAAAATCATCAACTTTAATCTTTACCGTCTTTGCGCCAGGAAATCGCTGCAATATTTCATCAACGCGATTGATTTCTACTTTTGGAAGCGTCGCATTAATTCCTATGGAATTTCGCATTAACTCAGGCCAAGGTTCATAGGCACCTTCGAGTGCAGCAGCTAACCAGGGCTCTGATTCATCAGCGCTGTATTCAAGAAATGGTGCGAATTCACTCCAGCCGGCAGGTCCGCGAAATAGTGCGGCCTCTCTTACTGTTACGCCCCGAAAATTCGTCCGCGTAGGAATGGCAACAACAGTTAGATCGCTAAAGATCTCAGCTAAGTGCCACATGATTTAACTAAGGACGCTTTGGAAATTTATCGAAATTTGGTTCACGACCTTCTTTAAATGCATCGCGACCTTCTTGACCTTCCTCGGTCATGTAAAACAAGAGCGTTGCATCGCCAGCAAGTTGTTGTACTCCAGCGAGTCCATCATCTGCGGCATTCAATCCGGCCTTCAATAATCTAAGAGCCATTGGTGAATGTCGCAACATTTCTCGGCACCAAGAAACTGTTTCTGCTTCTAGCTCTGAAACTGGAACGACTGTGTTAACAAGTCCCATTTCAAGTGCTTCATTAGCGTCGTACTGTCGGCATAAGAACCAAATCTCGCGCGCTTTTTTCTGGCCGATATGTGCTGCTAATAAGCCTGCGCCATATCCACCATCAAATGAGCCAACCATCGGACCGGTCTGACCAAATTTTGCATTTTCTGCGGCAATAGTTAAATCACAAACAACATGCAGAACATGTCCACCGCCAACGGCCCAACCAGCAACCATTGCAACAACTGGTTTTGGTAATCTGCGAATTTGAATTTGTAGATCTAAAACATTTAATCGGCCAATTCCTTTTTTCGCAAGTGGATCGTTGCCCAAGTAACCATCGTCACCACGAACATTTATGTCGCCACCAGAACAGAATGCTTCACTTCCCGCACCTGTAAAAATTATCACTCCAACAGAATCATCATCACGGGCTAATGAAAATGCATCTTGTAATTCAAATAGTGTTTGTGGACGAAAAGCATTTCGGACTTCTGGGCGATTAATTGTTATCTTTGCCATGCCTTCAGCTACTTCATAAACTATGTCTGAAAAAGCTCCGCCGCCAAGGCCGGTGCTCCATTTTGGAATGGTCCGACTTCCTGGCTCCCGCTTAAAAGGTTTGCTCACATTTCCTCCTACAAAATATATGGATAGCCTACGGGTGTCATGAAAACTTCGGTAATTGATCTCGGGCTACAGCCATCAAACTTTGAGCTGACGCAAGCCCTATCTGCCGCCTTTAGCCAAGTTGAGCCAACTCTGGTCATCATAAACACGACAGGCTCTACTGGGGTTAATAAGAAAGTCGAACTTTCCACATCAGCGATTTCAATATCTGCCGACTTATCAAATGCTGCTGTCGGCGCCAAACCTGGTGATATTTGGTCACTCTTATTACCAACTAATCACATTGCTGGTTTAAATGTTCTGGCACGAGCACTAAAACTTGGAACCGAAGTCGTTGGCGTTGAAGGACGAGCTGATTTCACTGCAATCGTTCCAACTCAATTGCATCGTGCGCTAACCGGAGATATTCCATTGTTAGAACATTTACAAAATTGCAAAGCTGTTTTGGTCGGGGGCGCTGCCGTTGAAGATTCACTACTAGAAGTTGCAAGGTTAAAGGGAATTGAAATTTTCACCACTTATGGAATGACTGAAACTTCGGGTGGTTGCGTATACAACAACGTTCCACTTCCCGGAGTTTCTGTGGAGTTAACTTATTCAGGTCTTATAAAGATTAAGGGACCCATCCTTGCCAGTGGATATCAAGATCAAGAAGCACTTTGGTTAAAGAATTTTTCAGATGGTTGGTTTATCACAAGTGATCTTGGCGAGATTAAAGATGGCAAGATATTTGTAATTGGGCGCACTGATGATGTAATAATTTCTGGTGGGGAAAACATTTCATTAGCAGCAATTGAATCTGAACTTGCAAGTAATTTTCCAGATGTTAATTTTCTTGCAACTTCAATACCAGATTCGGAATGGGGCCAGAAGCTCTGTCTGCTTTCTGATGCCCATATTGATCAAGTGAAAATATCTAGCGTTTTGCAGAATAAATTTGGAAGAGCTGCTGTTCCAAAAGAATTTTTAGTAGTTAATGAAATCCCGCTGATTGGAATAGGCAAGCCAGACCGTGTCAAAGCCAGCACGCTAATCATTAGTGCGCAAAGATAACCAAATGAATATTTGGATTGCAGGTGCACGCCCTCGCACACTTCCCGCTGCGATAGCACCAATATTAATTGGTACGGCGCTCATTAATATCGATGACCAGGGAATCAATTGGGTAAATGCTTTCTTGGCCTTGACCGTTGGCTTGTTATTGCAAATTGCAGTCAATTATTCCAATGATTATTCTGATGGAATTCGTGGAACCGATGAAGTTCGGGTTGGTCCGATTCGCCTTGTTGCCAGTGGGTTAAAAGCGCCATCACAAGTTAAACGAGCCGCAATTTTGACTTATCTCGTTGCCGCAATTGCTGGCCTTCTTCTCTCACTTCGAACTTCACCGTTACTAATTATTGTAGGAGCAGTCGCTATTGTTGCGGCCTGGAAATACACCGGTGGCAAGAACCCTTATGGATATGGTGGCTTCGGTGAAATTTCAGTATTTATCTTCTTTGGTTTAGTTGCGACTATGGGCTCTTACTTTGCGCAATCAGAGCGAATAACTTGGCAATCACTTTTACTTGCAATTCCAATGGGCGCGCTCTCCTGCACGATTCTTGGTTTAAATAATCTGCGTGACCGCCCAAAAGATGAACTAGTAGGCAAGCGAACACTCGCCGTAAGACTCGGTGATTCAAAGGCTCGACAATTAATAATCGCTCTGCTTTTACTCTCACTTCTATGCTCATTAGCGGCCACATCGATCACGCCATGGGCGCTGCTTGTCTTGGCTACGCTCCCGCTTCAATTCAAATTGGTTAAAGGAATCAATGGCGGGGCCACAGGTCCAGCGCTTATCCCTCTTCTAGGTAAAACTGGTGAGCTTCAATTGCTCACATCACTGTTGATAACGCTCGCACTATCTTTAACATAGGTTTAAACTTCGACTATGCGCTTATTATTCACACTCTTAGTTCTTGCCTTCTCTTTTTACGCCTTCTTTGATTGTGCCAGAACTGCACAAGAGGATGTTCTAAAATTACCTAAGTGGGCATGGCTCTTGTTAATATTTTTATTCTCATCACTTGGCGCAATTCTCTGGTTTGTAATTGGAAGACCTAAGCGAAATCCTGGCCCAGGTCGCGGCGGGCGCGGAAAAATAATTCCTCCCGATGATGATCCAGATTTCCTACGCAAGCTTTAAGGCCCGCTAGCTACCTACAGCCCGCTATACGTATGTCTTCCACTTCCCCATACATTCACGTATACATAATTAAATAAGAATGTTGACCCAGCAAATAAACATAACCATGCAGCCTTGCGACCGCGCCAACCAATAGTTACGCGGGCGTGTAAATATGCCGCATATGCAACCCACGTAATAAATGCCCAAGTCTCTTTTGGATCCCAACCCCAATAACGACCCCAAGCTGCTTCAGCCCAAATTGCTCCTGCGATTACAGCAAAAGTCCAGAGTGGAAATACAAATGCAACTAAGCGATAAGTAAGTTGATCCAATACATCTAGCGAAGGTAGTTTCAGCGCCCATGCAGGTCGTCCACTAGTTGACTCATACCGATCTAAGATTAAATAAGTTGCTGCGATGCAATTTGCGAGTAGAAAAACGCCGCCAGAAATAATTGCTGCCGAAACGTGAATTGCGAGCCAAGTCGATTTAAGTGCCGGGACAAGTGGTGCACTTGGTCGATAAAGAATTGTGATTGCGGTTCCAAGAGTTAATAGGACTGCGATTGCAACCGGAAGTCCAAGCCATCTAATTTTATATTTCCAAAGGCCAAAAATATATGCACCGGTGAATGCCAGGGCGCCAGTAATTGAGAACTCATACATGTTTCCCCAAGGCACACGACTTGCTGAAACTCCCCGGAGAATTACGGCTGCTAAAAGAAATATAAATCCCAGAACCATCATTACAGTTCCGATATCACCACTTCTTTTAGTGCGGGTAAAATCAAATTTGGTTTTTTCCTCTACATTTCGAACTGAGAATGCAACTTCAACGGCATGCGCAAAAAATGCAATAGTAAATAGAACCATTGCTGAATAAATTCCATAGTTTGAAAGGTAGGCATAATCAGTTGAACTCATGGGGCTAGCCTCTCATTTCATTTACAAGCGATGCAATTTCGGATTCCAAACCTGGCGTTGAATTCTTTGCTAACCCAGCAACTTCAATACCCGACTTATCAGCCCTCTCTTTAACCCAAATGCGACGCGATCTTGTGAAGAGCGACATCAACAGGCCAAGAATTGCAAAGATGGCACCAAGCAATGCGTATATCTTGCCTGGGTCTTTAACTATTTGTAGGTTGACCCAAGGTGTCCATCCTTCAAATGTGATTGAACCCTCACCGAAGTTATGAGTTTCATGCAATTTCAAAGTCTTCAAGCCGATGCGCTTCATATCTGATGTATCAAGGCGATAGATAGATTGTGGATTTCCTGAGTCAAGGCCTAAGTCACCGATCCAAATTGAAACTAGTAATCGTGGATCTAAAACTTCAGGATAAGTTGAGAATGCACCGCGCTCTGAATTTCGGGCAAAGGTGGGAACAAACGATCCAATCAACCCGACTTGTGGCTGCATATCTGGAACTTTTATTGCACCTATTGAAGTTAAATTTCCATCTTGTGGCAAGAAAATTACTGCACCTTGATACTTAACTTCACCAGATTTATCTCGGACCGTTACTAAAGGAGAATACCCATTGGCTTGCAAATATACTTTGGTGCTACTGAAAGTTAAAGGAGAATTTACCCTGACCACTTTGGATATTTCTTTTGAACCAACTGGATCAGCGATATTTACTGTGAGTTTGTAATCACTTGGTGCGCCAGTTGTTAAATCATAAGTTGCTTTGAAATCTGTGGCTGTAATTGAGAAGGGATTTAAAGTTTTCTCTGTTTGCAATTTTCCAAATGAAATAACATCGTAAGAAGTTGGAATATTTATAAATCTTTCACCAACATTTATAATGGCATCGCCCTTCATCCCAAAGAGTGAACCAAAGCCGACTCCAACCAAAATCAGGATTAGGGAGAGGTGAAATAGAAGATTTCCGGTTTCACGCATAAAACCTTTCTCAGCAGAAATTGAATCGCCATCTCGCCTAATGCGAAAGTGGTGTTTCCTAAACCAAGTTTCTGCTTGATCTAGCGTGCCAAGATTAGTTTCAGTATGAAACTCCATTCGATTTAAATTCCTCGGAGTAAGGGGTGGCTTTGCACCGATTCCCTTTAGATGTTCGAAAGTTCTTGGAAGCACACATCCGATAAGCGAAATAAAGAGCAGAATGTAGACAGCGCTAAACCATGGTGAGCTGTAAACATCAAACATATTAAGTTGATCTAAGAATTTTGCGGTGCCTGGGTAACTCTTAAAATAATCACTTACTTTTAAGGGGTTCTGGGAGCGTTGCGGGAAAATTGATCCAGGGATAGCCGCAAACCCAAGAAGTAAAAGCAAGATAAGTGCTGTGCGCATACTGGTTAATTGGCGCCATAACCAGCGAAGAGAGGAACGAGTATCTAACTCAGTAGAAGTAGACATTTAAACCACCGGTGCGAAATCTGAGATAAATCCGCGAAGAGAATCCATGACATCAGCCCATAGGCCAGTTACTTGCAGAATTCCAATTAGGATCAAGAAAATTCCACCTATTAAAGTTAAATAGTTTCCACGGCGTGAGATAAATTTTCTTAGACGATTAGATTTATCGAAAAATATTCCTACAAGAATAAATGGAATTCCAAGGCCTAAACAATAAGCGAAACTCAAGATGGCCCCACGAAGTGCGCTTGATTCCTGGAATGAAAGTGTTTGAACTGCGCCAAGAGTTGGCCCAATACACGGTGTCCAGCCAACTCCAAATAAGAATCCGAGAATTGGAGCACCAGCGAGTCCGGCTCTAACTTTCCAAACTGGTTTAAATGATCGATAAAACTTCTGATTGAAGAGAAAAATTACACCCATGGCAATTGTAAGCAAACCTAGAATTACTGAAACAACTTGCGAATTGCTAGAAATCGTTGACCCAATAGAGCCAAAAAGCACACCGTAAGAAATGAATAGAACTGAGAACCCAAGTACAAAGAGCAAAGATCCAAGCGCCGCTCTGCCTCTGCTACGAACCTCTGTCATTCCTGCTGCATAAGACAAGTAGCCAGGAACTAGTGGAAGCACGCATGGTGAAGCAAAGGAAATCAATCCAGCAATCATCGCAACCAGTGAGGCGATCAATAAGTTGCCATCGAAAACAATATCTACGAAGAAATCAAACATTTACCTTTCCTCCGGATACCTTTTCTAATAGTTCACGCAGAAGTGAGACTGTTACCTGGCCACTTATTCGGGCGGCGACGCGACCTTTAGCATCAATGATTAAAGTCGTCGGAATTGCATTTGCAGGTAGCGAACCTCTAAAGCTGGCAATTACCGCATCATCTATTAGGGTTGGAAAAGTTAAATTAAATCTATTTACAAAACTTATTGCTGAACTTAAATTATCTCGAGTTAATATTCCCACAAATTGTATTTCTGGATTCTTTGAAGCAAATGCCGAAAGAGTCGGGGCCTCAGCCCTGCATGGTGAACACCAGGATGCCCAAACATTTACAACTGTAACCTTCCCAATTTCATAATCAAATTTTCCGCCGCCGAGAACCTCACCTGACAAGTTAGGTGCTGGCTTACGAAGTGGCTCTTTAATTAAAACCGCTGCGCCATTTCCCGATACATAAGATTTCTCGCTTTCACTTGAAAGCCCGCCAGTTGAGCATGAAGTAAGAAGCAGTGTTGTAGCCAGAGCAATTATTAACTTCATTTATTAGGAAGCAAATGTTTAGCGGGTTCGGTGTAAGAAACGTTGTCGATCATTCCTTCATTATCCAAGTGCAAGGTAGTTACGGATGCAAGAGTGCAAATTCTTTTTCTTGGATCGTGCAACAACCGCCGACCTTCAACTGCAGATCGCAATATCCAGATTGGTAATTGATGAGAGACAACTAAGGCATCTTTTCCATTTGCCGCATCACGTGCTGCAAAAACTGCAGCAAGCATTCTCTCAATTTGCTCTGTGTATGGCTCTCCCCAGGAAGGCTTAGCGGGATTGCGAAGATGCCACCAAGATGCAGGATGTCTGAGAACACCACTTCCTAATTCAAATTTCTTTCCTTCAAAGATATTCGCAGCTTCAATCAATTTTTCATCTGTCGTAATTTTCAAATTATGTTGCGCAGCAATTGGTGCTGCGGTTTCCTGAGCCCGTTGCAAAGGTGAAGCATGAATTGCGCCAAGATTTAGATCTTTCGACCAATCAGCTACGGCCCGTGCCATCTCTTGACCTCGAGTTGAAAGTCGCCACCCTGGTTGACGACCATAAAGAATTTTCTCCGGATTCTCGACTTCTCCGTGTCGCAGTACGTGAATCGCTTGAACCATGAGGCAATCATAACTTGAACGCTAAGGTTGGGTAATGACGAATCTTGGCAAGCGGGTTGCCTTCTTCGATGTCGACAACACAATAATCCGTGGCTCAACGATCTTTTTTCTTGGTCGTGGCATGTACCAAAGAGGATTTTTTAGCAAGCGTGATATTTCCGCCTTTGTTCTGGCGAACCTGAGGTATCGCTTAACAGGGGCTGAAAAACCAGAAGAGATTGCGAAGTTCCAGAACGCCGCCACTGAATTTATTGGGGGCCATAATGTTAAAGAGATTGAAGCAATAGCATCTGAAATTTATGACGAATTCGTTTCTCCCGCGCTCTGGCTTGGAACGATTGAAATTGCAAATCAACATCTTGCAAATAATGAAGAGGTTTGGCTTGTCACTGCGGCGCCACAAGATATGGCAGTTTTAATTGCAAAACGTTTAGGTTTCACTGGAGCACTTGGTAGTAAGGCTGAAGTTATTGATGGGAATTACACGGGAAAGATGAATGGCCTCTTATTGCATGGAAACCAGAAAGCGATTGCTATTAGAGAGTTAGCCAAAAGCGAGAATATTGATCTAGCGAATTCCTATGCATATTCTGATAGTCATAATGATTTTCCACTCCTCACAGCAGTTGGAAATCCGGCGGCAATTAATCCAGATACTTTGTTACAGATTCGCGCTATTCGCGAGAACTGGCCGATCCATGATTTTCGAAAAGCTCGAGCGTTGAAAGCAATATTCGGTCCGGTACTCGCAAGATTTGCCGCCATCTTGACCTATCTATCGCCCAGAAGTTAGCGGTCGAGGGGGCATCTAAAACTCGGTAAAGTAGGGCAGTTATGTCTGTTAACTCTTTTGCCGATGAATTGCGTGCTCGCAGCGATGCTGCAATTGCCGAGCTCTTTCAAGTTCGCCCAGACTTGCTATCTCCCGTTCCAACAGATTTATCTGCGCTCTCTGCTCGAGCAAATTCCACACCAAGTTTAATTAGAGCTCTTGAGTCTCTAAATAAGTTTCAACTAGAAGTTATAACTTCTGCCTGCATACTCAATGAACCTTTCACAAAATCTGAATTACTTTCAGTCTCAGATCCAGAAGCAGCTGAAGAATTGGCAAGACTTTGGACTGCAGCTCTTGTATATAAAGATGGTACAAAATATAGATTGCCTGGCAATCTTCGGCATTTAATCGGTGATGAACCGGCAGGGTTAGGTCCACAGTCACTGAAAAAAATAGATTTCAAAAGCTTGAAAAATATTCCTGCCGATTCAGCTGCAGTTCTGGAGCGACTCACTTGGGGTCCACCTCGAGGTCAAGTTGGAAATATCAAAACTCCAGGTAACGCAATTGGTTGGTTGCTAGAAAATAATTATCTTGCAGTCATGGATTCTAAAACTGTTGTTCTACCTCGCGAAGTTGGAATGCATCTTCGTAGTGGAAAAGTATTTAAGGAATATTCTCCTGCGGCGAAGAAATTTGCAGGGACTGGGCGCAAACAACGCGATGTTGATCGCGCTGCAATTGCAAATATCTCTAACTTTTTGAGATGGTGTGAAGAGATTGCACATCACTGGTCTGATGAACCTCCAATAGCACTTCGTTCGGGAGGCCTTGGAATCCGTGATTTGAAGAGAAGTGCAGATCATCTTGGGGTACCTGAAAATTGTGTGGCATTCGTTGCTGAAGTACTTTATTTGGGTGGCTTGATTGTTATTGATACTGATGATCAAATATTGCCGACGAACTCCTTTGATATTTGGATGTCTAGATCTCTTGAAGAAAGATGGAGCGCGCTCGTTAACTTATGGCTAGAAACTTCCCGTGTAAGTGGGCTCGTTGGGAAAGCTGGCGAGAAAAATATTGCGCCGCTTGGGCCCGAGCTTGATCGCGCAGGTATCGCATCTATGCGCAAGGTAACTTTAAACATCTTGTCGCAAAATTTAGAGCTAGATCCAGAGTTAAAAACACTTCAGGAAATTATTGCTTGGCAGATGCCACAGCGATTTAATGCGGAATACATTGAGTGGACTCTTCGCGAGGCGGAATGGCTTGGCCTCACAGGGCAAGGGGCGCTCTCTGAATTTGGAATTGCATTTCTTCGTGAATCTGATGATTTAGGTGTCGAAAGTGCACTTCCTCAACCTGTAGATCATATTTTGATTCAAGCAGATAACAGTGCGATTGCTCCTGGTCCATTAACTGTTGAACTCGCAAACATGATTGGAACAATCGCGGATATCGAAAGTCGAGGCGGTGCATCTGTATACCGATTCAGCGAGAGTTCAATTCGACGCGGTTTGGATCATGGTCAAACTGGCGAACAGATTAAGGATTTCCTAAAGAAAACTTCAAAGACACCAGTGCCACAACCGCTGGAATATTTAATCAATGATGTTGCAAAGCGTCACGGACGTTTACGTGTTGGTTCGGCACAATCTTATGTCCGTTGTGAAGATGAAGGATTGGTCACTCAAATTTTGCATGATAAGAAGTTGGAATCTCTTCGCTTCCGTAAATTGGCTTCGCAAGTTATTGTTTGTGATGTCGAACCTGGTGATGTGATTGCAACACTTCGGGAAGCGAATTACTTACCTGCTGCTGAGAATGCGAGTGGAATTCTTATCTCTGCACCTGCAATCCGGCGAGCGAAAGCAAGACCGAGACCACCTAGAGTGTTAAGTGAAACTCAGGCGCCAAGTGAAATTATTATCAAGGCTGCGGTACGCACGTTACGCACTGGTGAAAAAGCTAGTTCACATAAGCCGCGAGAGGTTCCACGTACAACTGCAAATGAAACTTTGGATTTACTTCATCAATATATTGAAGAGCAGGCAAGTCTTACGATCGGCTATGCCGATACAAATGGTGGGGTTTCCAATCGACTAATTGATCCAATTTCTATTTCGTTAGGCACGCTTATTGCGAGAGATCACGCTACTGGTGAGATGCAGAGCTTTAGGATTCCAAGAATCACCGGCGTCAGTCCGGCAAAGTAAGGCAGACTTATCCCATGGCCTTCATTGAAGATTTGCAGAAGCTCGTTGAATTTGAATCACCAAGTGAAGACTTGAAGGCGTGCCGCGGAGTAGTTGAACTCGCAGTAAAAATTGCAGATGAGAACTTGAACTCTGCCGCAGAAATTGTTGAAGAGAATGGTCGCCCAGTTTTTTGGTGGGGCAGCAAAAACCCAAAAGTTGTACTACTCGCTCACTTGGATACGGTTTGGCCAACTGGTTCGTACCTTCCTACTTGGAGCGTTGCTGGCGATATTGCAAAAGGTCCTGGAATTTTCGATATGAAAGCTGGATTCCTTCAAGCAATATATGCAGTTAAAGAAATTCCTGATGCACATTCTAAAGTTGCGATTATTGCGACGACTGATGAGGAACTTGGAAGTCAGACCTCGAGAGCGTTAATTGAGAGCGTTTCAAAATCAGCAAGTGCAGTTCTGGTCTTAGAAGCATCGCTAAATGGAAAAGCTAAAACAGGTCGTAAAGGAACTGCGATGTATCAAATCGCGCTTCATGGCCGCGCATCACATGCCGGATTAGAACCTGAAAAGGGAATAAACGCGACAACAGAAATTGCCGCAATTGTTATTGAGGTAGCCAAACTTGCGAATCCAGAATTTGGTACAACGGTTGTTCCGACTGTAATGCGAGCCGGCACTACAACTAATACAGTTCCAGCACTTGCAACTCTTGATATTGATATTCGATCTTATTCAGCCGCAGAATTAATTCGTGTTGAGAGTTCAATTAAGAGCCTTGTAGCCGCGCATTCTGAGGCAAAACTTGAAGTTACTGGTGGAATTAACAGACCACCGTTAGAAACTTCCGCAACCTTAGAACTTTATGAAATCTTAGAGAAGGTGGCAAGTGAGATCGGCATGGAACCTATTGGCCATGCATCCGTCGGCGGTGCGAGTGATGGCAACTTCGCAGCAGCAGCAGGTGCTCGTGTATTAGATGGCCTCGGCGCTGTTGGCGATGGTGCACACGCACCACATGAACAAATATTGCTCTCTTCAATTCCGTCGCGAGTGAAACTTCTAACTGCTTTTATTAAGGAATTAATTCGTGACTGATGGCCCGCTAATTGTTCAGAGTGATAAGACGCTTTTGCTTGATATTGATCATCCGCTCAGTGATGAATGCCGAAGAGCGATAGCCTCTTTTGCTGAACTTGAAAAATCACCTGAACATATTCATACCTACCGCTTAACTCCACTTGGGCTTTGGAATGCACGTGCCGCTGGACATGATGCTGAACAAGTTGTCGATGTACTTCTTAAGTATTCACGCTTTGCAGTGCCGCACGCACTTCTCGTTGATGTTGCAGAAACTATGTCGCGCTATGGACGGTTGCGGTTAGAAGCACACCCAGTGCATGGTCTGGTTTTAGTTTCCCATGATCCAGCAGTTCTCAAGGAAGTTACTCGTGGCAAGAAAGTTGCACCCATGTTGGGACTTCAACTCGATGCTGAAACTATCGTGGTACATCCAGGACAGCGCGGATTCTTAAAGCAAGCCTTATTAAAGCTTGGTTGGCCGGCAGAAGATTTTGCAGGATATGTTGATGGCGAGCACCATGAGATTGATTTAGTCCAAGATGGATGGAAGATCCGTAAATATCAGGAGTTAGCGGCTGAAGGTTTTTGGCACGGTGGCTCAGGTGTTGTAGTGCTTCCTTGCGGAGCAGGTAAAACAATCGTTGGCGCCGCTGCAATGGCTCACGCAAAAGCCACAACTTTAATTCTTGTTACGAACACAATTGCCGCAAGACAATGGCGAGATGAATTATTGAAACGTACAACACTTCATGAAGATGAAATTGGTGAATATTCTGGCTCTAAGAAAGAGATTCGCCCGGTAACAATTGCGACTTATCAGGTTATGACAACGCGCAAACAAGGCGTTTATGCCCACTTGGATCTATTTGATGCAATTGATTGGGGTCTGATTATTTACGACGAAGTCCACTTACTTCCGGCTCCGATATTTAGATTTACCGCAGATATCCAATCGCGCAGACGCCTTGGTTTAACCGCAACTCTTGTCCGTGAAGACGGAATGGAGGGCGAAGTATTTTCGCTCATTGGTCCAAAGCGATTTGATGTTCCTTGGAAGGAGATTGAATCTCAAGGTTACATTGCTCCTGCAGACTGTATTGAAGTCCGTGTTAATTTAACGCAAGACGAGCGTTTAAATTATGCAACTGCAGAACCTGAAGATCGATATCGATTCTGCTCTACAACAGCTACAAAACGAAAAGTTGCTATTGCATTGGCAAAGAAACATAGTAATGAGCAAGTATTAATAATTGGCCAGTACATTGACCAGCTTGATGCGTTGAGTGCTGAACTTGGCGTACCTTTGATTAAAGGCGATACCCCGATTAAAGAGCGAGAAAGGCTATTTGCTCTCTATCGCACCGGTGAGATCAAATGTTTAGTAGTTTCAAAGGTTGCAAACTTTTCAATCGATTTACCAGATGCCACGATCGCAATTCAAGTATCGGGAACTTTTGGCTCACGACAAGAGGAAGCGCAACGACTTGGCAGAATTTTGCGCCCGAAGTCTGATGGAAGAACTGCAAGATTTTATTCAATTGTTGCAAGAGATTCTGTCGATCAAGACTTTGCGCAGAATCGCCAACGCTTCCTAGCGGAACAGGGATATGCCTATGGAATTATCGATGCAGATGATGTCTTGATTGCTAACCCAGATTAAAGTTTGGACATTGCCGATCTAAATCTTTCAGGATCAACTCGGAAAAAATCATGTGGTTCGTTATTAATTAAGATAACTGGAACACTCTCGCCATACTTTTCTTCGAGATCAAGGTTGCCATCGATTAAATTCTTTCTGATTGTGAAGCTAAATTCTTTCTGCATTTGCTCCAGAACTTCTAGGGCAACATCACAAAGATGACAATTACTCCGTGAATAAATGCTTACTTCAACCATTTATTAATTCTATGACAATTATGGATATTGCCAGGCTTTTCTAAGCGAGGAAGGTCAAGGCAGGTGGTATCCCGAGGGTTCGACTGCTAGCGTTTTGCCTATGCGTGCCAGATATCTTCTGCTGATAGCAGGACTTTTTAGCGGAGTTCTTGTTGCACCCACATATGCACTTCCTTCAGAAGTTAAGTCAATAGATGCACCGTGGGTCTATTTTTATGCAGACCAGTCTGGAAGACCACTTCTAACTAAAAATGCCATTCCAAGAACTTTTTCCCAGGAAAAAGCGTTAGTAAAGAGTTCCTTTAAAGTTGATTTCACAAATACCCCAGAAATTTATCGCCCAGCTATTAACGCTGCAATTGATGTTTGGTCGCAGAACTTCAACTCCCAAGTCCCAGTAAAAGTTCAAGTTTTGTGGGAACGACAAGCATCTGCGGGAACACTCGCTGCAGCATCACCAGGAAAATTTCATTCAAACTTCAAAAATATTCCGGATAAGGATCTCTGGTATGCGTCGGCTCTTGCAGATGCAATTGCAGGCGAAGATATTGAACCAACAATTGCTGAAGTAACGATACGAATTAATTCAACAAATGGTCCAATGCTTTATCTTGGAACAGATGGAAATTGTCCGAGTACAAAATATGATCTTGAGTCAATGATTTTGCATGAAATGGCCCACGGCCTTGGCTTCTTATCAAATGCAGATTACGACAGTCGCTATGGTTATGGAAGCATTCAACAACCGACGCCTTTCGATGCCTATGCTCAAATTTCAGATGGTCGTAGATTGATGGATTTAGATTCACCTTCTATCGCTTTGGGGGAGGCTCTTAGCCAATCTCTTGTCTGGTCGGGCGCAAATGGAGTGAAAGCGAATAACGGAATTAAGCCACCGTTATATACACCGAAAGTATATGAACTTGGCTCATCTGTAAGTCACTTAGATGAAGCAACTTTTGAGAACGATCCCAAGAATGCTGTTATGTCACCGAACTTGAAATTTGGTGAAGTTTTTCATGATCCTGGGCCGCTTTTAATGGCGATGTTTGATGACATGTTAGCCAAACCCCCAGCCGGATTACCTTTTGGAACTCCAGGTACTCCCCGAAATGTAAAGGCTCTAGTTGGTGATCGATCTGCAATTGTTAGTTTCGATCCCCCGATTAACCAACGCACTGCACAAGTATCTTCTTATGTAATCAAAGTAAATCAAACTAAGGTTGAAAAAATTGTCACTTCAAGCCCCGCGGTCATTACTGGGCTTACCAATGGCTCGGTTTACTCCTTTACTTTAACCGCGAAAAATGCAGTGGGAATTTCAACTGAAGCAACAACAAATGGCATCATCCCGCAAGGGGCTTGGCGAAAAACGATTATTGATTCGACCGCAGACGGAAAGTATCTAGCAACAGCAATCTATGCCGGTAAGACAGTTATTGCATATTCAGATACTCAGAACGGGCTACTAAAACTCGCTACTTGGAGCGGTAAGAAGTGGTTAATTCAAACAGTTGATGGTGATGGAACTAAGAGTGGTAAGACTAAGAACAGTGTTGCTGGAAGTGTTTCAATCTGTACAAATAAGATTGGTAAAACCGAGTACTTAAATCTCTATTATGGAGACCTAACAAATAAAGATCTTCGTCGCGCCTCTTATAATGGGAAAAAATGGAGCTTTGAAGTTATAGATGGCGATGGCCCAATAATTCAAGATTACAAGCAGGCGGCTAGGGTAAGAACTGCTAGTGATGTAAGTGTTTCAAATGCCTGCGCAATCACGTCGGCTGGCGAACAAGTTTTTTACCGCGATGAAAGCCAGGGTATTTTGCTCGGCGCAGTGCGCGATGGTAAAGATTGGCGCTATGAAATTGTCGATGGTGACTCACTCCTCAATGGAAGAACTATGGGTGATGTGGCATTCCACCTTCAAGCAAAGAGCGTTGGCACAAAGGTTACAGTTGCTTATGACTCAATACTTTCTGTAAGCAATTCTGATAAGAGTGCACTTCGTGGTGATGTCCGCACCGCAACTCGCGAAAGCGCATTTCCTGAAGATTGGAAGTATCAAACACTTCAAGCAAGTAGTACAAACACGATAGTTGCAGGATATGACGTAGCTCTGTCCTTGAATTCTAAGGTTTTGAATGCAAGCTGGTTGGGCGCATCAGCCGTTTCACTTCCAAAACCAGATCAGATTCAATGGAACAAAGTTGGCCTTGAGGCCCTTCCAAATACAGTTAAAACTGATTACTTTGGTGCGCCAAGTTCACCTATCGCCGTTGATGAATCAGCAATTATCTTCGGCTGTGAAGATCGCATCTGTGCCTTTAACAAAATAGATAAGACTTTTAATTTGATATCTGCAACTAGCGCCACATCTGCTAAATCAACGGTCTGGATAACAATTAATAAAATTAAGTTTGCCTTAATTGCAAGTGAGGGAAAACTGACCTCTTTTAGAAAGCCTTAGCTAAGCCATATTTGGAAGAACGTGAATTTCATTATCTAAATTTGTCTCTACTAAAACTACTGCCCCAATTCCTGATTGCCAGAGAACCTTTTTAACTTTTCCGGTAAATGAATTTGCAGCTAGTACCTTTCCCGCCTTTGTATATTTCACTATTACCGGTGTTGGAGATTTTGCACGCCAAGATGGGATTCCAATAATTGTTGTTTTTGAGATAAAACTCTTCAGGTTATTAACGCCCGCTTTAATGGTTGCTATTGCTGGTGGTTTTACAGCAGCAATCTTTCCCAAAGTTAATTCAGAGAAGCTACCTGATTGATCTAATGAAATCGAGAATTGTTGAGTAACTAAATCTTTCGTGATATTTCCAGTTACTTTAAAATTGGTTCCATCAAAGTTAATGACTGACGGAGCGACCATGCCATCCACATCAAAATAGTAAGTTTCAGCGAGTTGACCAGTAACTCCAACTTTCCAAATTACTAATCTGTTTAGGGAATTTATGGGAGTAGTAACAGGGTCAACCACAACGGAGTCCAAATTGAGTGTGGCGGTATCAATAATTGAAGTAGTGGTTTCAATTGGTTTTGAAGTAGCACCGACAATCCAAAAATATCCTGATTTATCTTTAGTTATTGCCGTGGCAATATCATCACTTGAACTTCCTAATCGCAAATCCCAAAGTCGAACTTTCGATTTATCGAGAGCAGTGATAAAGCCATCACTTCCACCAAGCGATGGCGCTGTTACTAAATTCGTTAAGCCACTTTCAATGGTTCCAACAATCGCAATAACAGTTGGGTTTACTGTGAAATCTGAAATTTGGTCACCGGACCCTGCCGGAGAAATTGCAGTAATTGGCGCTTTGGCTGGTGTTACTCTGATTGCCGCATTAGCTGCGGGTGTAAAACATGCGAGGGAAATAACAAAAAGCGCAACGCGAAATTTCACGCGAGCTCCTGGGACCGATCCCGCGCCGCAGTCATAGCCTTCTCAATTACTTCACCAAAATTTGCTTCATTAAAAACTTTAAGGGCCGCCGCTGTTGTTCCATTTGGACTCGTTACATTTTCACGAAGAGTCGTCGCGCTCTTTCCGGATTGCTCCAGCATTGCTGCTGAACCAACGATTGTCTGAATAGCAAGAGTCGAAGCCTGTTCTTCCGATAAACCTAGCGCGACACCCGACTTAATGATCTCCTCCACAAATGCGAAGAAATAGGCTGGGCCAGATCCGCTCACAGCGGTTACTGCATCTTGCAATTCTTCATCTACAGAAATTACTTTGCCACAGGTAGCAAGAAAATCAGCGACAAATTTGGCCTGTTCTTGGCTCACATTCGCGCCTAACGAAATTGCTGCCATTCCTTGCCCAATAAGCGTTGGAGTATTTGGCATAACTCTGATCACTGAAACTTTTTCAGAAGTCTTCTCGCTGATGAATTTAGTAGTTTTCCCAGCAGCAAATGAGACAAGAAGTGCACTCTTATTTAAATCTGGAGCGATTGCCGCTAACAAATCTGCTAGATCTTGGGGTTTAACTACCAACAAAATAACATCACTGGTTTTTGCAAGCTCGCTTAATTCAAGGGCCCGAGCGCCATATTTCGTGGATATCTCACGAGCTCGATCCGTGCGCTTTTCTGTGAAGACAATCTGCGCCTTAGGAAATCTCGAAGATACGAGTCCTGAAATCAACGCTTCACCCATAACGCCAACACCAATTAAACCAACTTGGTATTTGGAAGTTGAGAATGAAGATTGCAGTGACATACGAGAAGCCTACCTAAAGCCGACTTCTCGGATGTGCTTATTTATGAAATAAGCCCTAGGCTCTGCGATTATGCCTGAGGTAAAACCAAATTTCGCTCGCGACTGGGTCGAATTTATAGATCCTGCAAAGCCAGAAGAACTTTACAAATGCGACCTGACTTGGCTCACTTCTTATTGGACATGCATCTATGGAAACGGTTGCTGTGGCATTGATGCTGACAAGCCAGATGCTGGTTGTTGTTCTGATGGTGCTTATTATTCTGATGATGCAGACGAGAAGAGAACGCTGGAAGTTGCGAAGCGTTTAACGCCAGAAATGTGGCAATATTTCGATGAAGCCCAGCCAAAGAAATCCAAGGGCAAGATGCAAATTTCTGAGACTGGCTTAGATAAAGATCGCAAGACCAGAAATATTGATGATTCATGTATCTTCTTAAATCGTAAGGGTTACAGCGCTCCTGGATTTACCGGCAACTTTGGTTGCGTACTTCATCACTTGGCAGAAAAAGAGGGCGTCCACTTTGTAGAAACAAAGCCAGATGTTTGTTGGCAACTTCCAATTCGCAGAAGTTTTGAAGAGCGAGAATTTGGCGATAAACAAGTTACCGTAAATGTGATTGGTGAATATGAACGCTTAGCATGGGGCGATGGCGGAGAAGATTTTGATTGGTATTGCACAAGCAATACCGAAGCACATGTGGGCCGCGAACCTGTTTATATCTCAAATAAGGTTGAACTCGTTGCACTTATGGGACAACCAGCATATGACGTTCTCAAAGAGCATTGTGATAATCGAATTGAAGCAATTGCTGCAACGCGTAAAGAGCAGAAGAAGCGTGAATTACCACTCTTTATTATTCATCCCGCAACAGTTGCAGCAGGCAAGTAATTTAAGCCAGCGCTTTTTGATCGAGTTTTGAAGTAACAATCATGTGCGGAACTGTTAAGGCCCAAACTACAACTAGCAAATACCATAGATAACTGCCATCAAGGTTTTTACCGTCAATAAGCGCAATTACTAAAGCAACAAGAAGTGCTCCAAATAGTGCAGGTAAACCTGGAACAACAACTGCGATAAAAGATCCTTTAACGCTATTGCGCTCAGCTTCTTTAATTGCCTTTGGGAAAATTAAAGTCAACCTTGATGTATGGCGCATTGCGTGCCATAACCCGAAGTAAACAGCGAACGAGACTAGGGGTGGCGCAATAATTGCCAGCCCAGCCAGAAGAGTTAAGTCAACCATTTCCCGAAATCGCTTCTCTTTTAACAGAAGAATTAGCGTTGCCACATAGAAGAAACCAACTAAAAACTTAATTTGTGGTGAGACATCCGAAGCCCAACCAATTAACACCGGGTTGATTTCACGGAGCGCACTAGCCGTTGTATCTTTCAGAAGAGGTATAAATACCGGAATTACACCTGAGGAGATAGCAAACATTGTCTGCGTTTTGAAAGTCATCCTGCGCTTCTCATTTAGCCGATCTTTTTCCGCAATAAAAGCGGCATCTCCAAAACCAAAGTGCAGCGCACTCATTACTAACACCAACTGAAATCCCAATTTATTCCAGTGCAAAATAGCGAGAACTGCAATTACCGCAACTACAACATAGATAAATATCAATAAGTACCATTTTGATTTAGTCGTTGCTGGTATCGCAACCAAATGATCTATAGCGCCATGTGGAATTCCGAGTGTTAGAGCTACTAAGGCAAAGCCAATCTGCCAGCCCAGACTTTCCCCAGTACTCGTTAAGTTAAGAATTCCAGAGATGAGAATTGCAAGCAGAACTGCGAGGGTGGAGAATTTTTGCACTGAGTTAAATACCATCTTGGCGCCGTTCACGGTACTAGTATACGAACGGCTTCGTAATTTGAAGGGAGAGCTGAAATGTTGAAGTTCGGATATTTAGCGATGCTCACCTTCACGGTGGTCGGTTCTTTTTGGTTGGAAATAGTTCTTAAGATTAGAGTGCTTCGCCGGATCAAGCGCGTACTAATGAGCGTAATTCCAGTTGCAATCCCCTTCCTTATTTGGGATGCATATGCCGTAGCCAATGGCCACTGGAAATTTGATCCAGAACAAATACTAGGAATTTATGGCCCTTTTGATATCCCACTAGAAGAGTTTTTCTTCTTTTTAATCGTTCCGATCGCTGCAATTATGACTATCGAGGGCGTTCGTAGCGTTAAGAAGCACTGGCCGGTAGGTGATGAACCTAAATGATTTACACAGACATTGCACTTGGTGGAGTTATCGCAGCAGTTCTATTTGATTTGTATGGCACTAAAACAATGTTGCTAACTAAATCCGTATTCTGGACTTCTTACGCAATTATTTTACCTTTTCAACTTCTAACGAATTGGTGGCTGACTTCCAGAAATATAGTTATGTATAGCCCTGATGCAATAGTTGGTCGACGAATTTGTAGCGCGCCCGTCGAAGATCTGCTCTTTGGTTTTGCTCTTGTATTGTCTGTAATGAGCCTATGGGTTTATTGGGGACGTAAAGGTTTTCAGCCTAAAGATTAATTAATGCCCGAGTAAATAATCGTTGCAACTCCCACAATTATAGAAATCATCTTGGCACCTTTAGTGTTTAATATTTTCACAGTTGCAGGTATGACAGTCATTATCAAGACCAAGACACCAGGTGAGAGAATAATTAGGCTGCGAGTAAGTACCCCGGGTTCCCCAGTTTGGTAGCGTAAATTCAAGAGGCCCATAGCAACCAATAAATAGCCGCCCCATCGATAATTTGTCATATTTAAGGATACCCCTTTACTGCGATTGAAAAAGAAAAAAATTTGGGGGCACCTAGAAAGGCGCCCCCAAATCTACTTTTTAGTTAGATCAGATTAGTGATCTTCCTTCATGCCTTCTGCTGCAGACTTCAGACGAGCAATCTTCATGATTGTTAATCCGAATACGCACTTAGCAAGTACGTCTGCGATTGTGTAACCAATCTGTCGATTAACAAATGCACCTGGATCAGTTGCAGCTGTATCGGTAAGAATTGGAAGTAGGTATGAAATTGGGTAAACGCCCCATGTTGCGATCAAGAGAAGACGTAGGCGACCAACTGTTGCTGCTACACCTTCTGGTTGACGTTCCAATGACTTTCCAAGTTCTACGAATAGAACGTAAAGGATGTATAGGAATGGGATTGTTGAAAGAACGCCCCAAATTACTTTAGGACCAGTTTCTGTTGCGATTTCACCTGGGTAGCCAAGTGCGATCATTGCAGCTGAAGCTGGAACAAGGCGACCGATTAGTGAGCTTGCAGCAGCCTTAGCTAGCGCAAGTACTGCAATAACTTCTACAAGTAGAAGAGGTACAGTCAGGATCCAGTCAACATAACGATATGCCTCATTGAAAGCACCCTTTGCTGTTCCAACTGTTACTCCACCATCAACTGATGATTCTTCGAATGAGTTGAAGATGCGGAAGTAGTGGTACGCAGCAATGAATGTAACCATTGAAGATAGAACAAGTGCATTACGGTATTTAGGTAGTACGCGAGCTTGTGACACCAATGTGTAAACGGTGCATGCAAGCATCGAGATCAAGCCAAATGAGAACATGTTGTACAACGTGCTCCATTGACCGTTTGTTAGGTTTACCATTTATTTAGCCTCCGTGGGGCGTTTTGGTTCTGGGTTTCAGGTGAAGCGCCAGCCGCCTAAATTGCACTCCCATATGTAGAGCACAAGTTCTGCGTGGATAAATGGTAAACGTGTATGACGGAAATTTCACGGTGAATTCCCAGCGTTTCGAGCGTAAATTAGGGTGAATTAGGCGGGTGTGTGGGTACCTGCCACTAGCCTTCGGAGATGGCCAAAAAGATTACCCCAGCTAAAGATCCGTTCCGTTGTGGCGAATGTGGATGGACAAGTACTAAGTGGGTAGGCCGTTGTGGCGAATGCCAAGCGTGGGGTTCGGTGGAAGAAGTCGCAGCACCAAAGCGGCTTTCCTTAGTGGCAGGACAAGTAACTTCTGCGGCGCTGCCGATTGGTGAAGTTAGTTTAGAGAATGCAATTGCGCGCTCAAGTGGAGTCAGCGAATTAGATCGAGTTCTCGGTGGCGGCTTAGTACCTGGTGCCGCAATTTTATTGGCTGGTGAACCTGGTGTTGGAAAATCAACTTTATTGTTAAGCGTTGCTGCGCAAAGTGCGCGCCAAAATATAAGTGCGCTTTATATAAGTGGCGAAGAATCCGCATCACAAGTTCGCCTTCGCGCTGAACGTTTAGATGCAATCGATGCGAATCTGTGGCTTGCCTCCGAGAATGAACTCGGTTCGGTAATTGCGCATATTGATTCAGTTAAACCTCAATTACTAATTATTGATTCGATTCAAACAATTGCAAGTGCCGCTGTAGATGGTGCACCAGGTGGGGTAACTCAAGTACGCGAAATCGCTGCTGCTTTGATTAGAATCGCTAAAGAGAGATCTATAACGTTAATTTTAGTTGGGCATGTAACTAAAGATGGCTCAATAGCCGGGCCAAGGCTACTTGAGCACATAGTTGATGTTGTTCTTAATTTTGAAGGTGAGCGCCATTCAAGACTGCGTTTGATTCGCGCCATTAAGAATCGTTTCGGCGCTTCAGATGAAGTTGGCTGCTTTGATATGAATGAAAATGGAATTACTTCACTCCCCGATCCAACTGGGTTATTTACTACTAGACACAGTGAACCTGTTCCTGGAACGTGTGTAACTGTGACACTTGAAGGACGTCGTCCATTGCTCGCAGAAATCCAGGCACTCGTAGGTGCTGCAGTTCCTGATGGTCGTGATTTTGGAAACGCAAGGAGAGTTACATCAGGGCTCGATAATCCCCGTACTGCAATGACTTTGGCGGTTCTAGAACTTCGCGCAAATATCAGAACTTCTGGCCGTGATGTTTACGTTGCAACAGTCGGCGGTATGAAGATTGCGGAGCCTGCCGCAGATCTTGCTGTTGCACTCGCAGTTGGTTCAGCCGCAAAAGGGTTAGCTCTTCCCGCAGATTTAATTGCAATTGGTGAAGTTGGTTTAGCGGGTGAGATTAGAAAAGTTACAGGTGCAACTCAGCGAATCACTGAAGCAGCACGTTTAGGATTCAAGAGAGCGATAGTTCCAGCGGGAAGCGATATTAAAATCCCACGGATCGAAATTATGGAGGTCGCCCGCTTAGAGCAGGCGATTGCTCGCGTAAAGATTAATTAGAAGTAGGAGTTTGTGCTAAATCGCCAGGAGTATCTGGCATTTCAGCTTTAGGCATTCCCTTGAAGGTGAAAATATCTTTCTCATCCTCTACTGCAGTTCCAACCAAGATAATTTCTCCAGCTTTTAGATCACCAAAGAGAATCTTCTCTGAAAGTGCATCCTCAATTTCGCGTTGAATACAACGACGAAGTGGGCGCGCTCCAAGAAGTGGGTCATAACCTTTTTTGGCAAGAAGTAACTTAGCTTCAGTTGTAAGCTCTATTCCCATGTCGCGAGCGCGAAGTCTTTCGTCCAAGTTAGAGATCATTAAGTCAACAATTTGGATTATTTCGTTCTCACTTAATTGATGGAAGACAATTACATCATCGATGCGGTTTAAAAATTCTGGGCGGAAGTGGCTCTTTAGCTCATCGCTAACTTTGCCCTTCATGCGCTCATAATTTCCTTGCTCATCTGATGCGTTTGTGAAACCAAGGTTTAGCGTCTTAGAAATATCACGAGTACCTAGGTTGGTGGTCATGATGATGATTGTGTTTTTGAAATCAACCACACGTCCTTGGGAGTCAGTTAGTCGACCGTCCTCAAGTACTTGTAGAAGTGAGTTAAAGATATCTGGATGCGCCTTTTCAATCTCATCAAAGAGTACGACTGAGAATGGCTTGCGGCGAACTTTCTCAGTTAGCTGCCCACCTTCGTCATAACCAACATAACCTGGAGGCGCACCAAAGAGACGAGATGCGGTGTGCTTCTCGGAATACTCAGACATATCAAGTTGGATAAGCGCATCTGAGTTTCCAAATAAGAATTGGGCAAGAGTTCTAGAGAGCTCAGTCTTACCAACGCCAGATGGACCAGCAAAGATAAATGAACCGCCAGGACGCTTTGGATCTTTTAGACCAGCACGTGTGCGGCGAATTGCTTGAGAGAGAGCCTTGATAGCTTGATCTTGACCAATAACGCGACGGTGCAGCTCATCTTCCATACGTAACAAACGTGCAGTCTCTGCTTCAGTTAATTTAAATACTGGGATACCAGTTGCATTTGAAAGAACCTCAGCGATTAGCTCTTCAGTTACTTCAGCGACAACATCTAGGTCGCCGGCCTTCCAATTCTTTTCAGCTTCATGCTTTTCAGCAATCAGTGTCTTCTCTTTATCGCGGAAGGCAGCCGCTCCTTCAAAGTCTTGAGAATCAATTGCTGATTCCTTCTCTTTGCGGGCATCGGCAATTTTGTCATCATAAGCGCGTAGTTCTGGTGGCGCAGTCATGCGACGAATGCGAAGTCTAGAACCGGCTTCGTCGATTAGATCGATTGCCTTATCTGGAAGGAAGCGATCTGAAATATATCGATCAGCCATTTGCGCAGCACCGACTAGCGCAGCATCTGTGATGGAAACTTTATGGTGGGATTCATAACGATCGCGAAGACCCTTAAGAATTTCAATAGTGTGTTCAACAGTTGGTTCAGCAACTTGAATTGGCTGGAAGCGACGTTCTAGCGCAGCATCCTTCTCGAAGTGCTTGCGATATTCATCAAGAGTAGTTGCACCAATTGTCTGTAACTCACCTCGGGCAAGCATTGGCTTCAAGATACTTGCTGCATCTATCGCACCTTCTGCTGCGCCAGCACCAACAAGAGTATGAATCTCATCAATAAAAAGAATGATGTCGCCACGAGTGCGAATCTCTTTTAAAACTTTCTTCAAACGCTCTTCGAAATCTCCACGGTAGCGACTTCCGGCTACGAGCGCTCCGAGATCAAGAGAGTAAACCTGCTTGTCTTTAAGAGTTTCAGGAACATCGCCTTTAACAATCGACTGTGCCAGACCTTCAACAATTGCGGTCTTACCAACACCAGGTTCACCAATTAATACTGGGTTATTTTTTGTTCGGCGAGAAAGTATCTGCATTACGCGTTCGATCTCTTTGTCGCGTCCAATAACTGGGTCAAGTTTTCCTTCGCGCGCTGCTTGTGTGAGGTTGCGACCAAATTGATCAAGTACTAATGATGTAGATGGAGTTCCTTCTGCAGGAGCTCCTGAAGTTGCAGCTTCCTTTCCTTGGTAACCAGAGAGAAGTGAAATTACTTGAGTGCGTACCCGATTTAAATCTGCACCTAGTTTTACTAATACTTGTGCGGCGACGCCTTCACCTTCACGAATTAAACCAAGAAGAATATGTTCGGTTCCGATGTAGTTGTGACCGAGTTGAAGCGCTTCACGAAGAGATAGCTCGAGAACTTTCTTCGCACGAGGTGTAAATGGAATATGTCCGGAAGGAGCTTGTTGACCCTGTCCGATTATTTCTTCAACTTGAGAACGAACTGCTTCAAGTGAAATTCCAAGAGCTTCAAGAGCTTTTGCTGCGACGCCTTCACCTTCATGAATTAAACCAAGAAGAATGTGTTCGGTTCCGATGTAATTGTGGTTGAGCATGCGTGCCTCTTCTTGGGCCAGCACAACAACTCGTCGGGCTCGATCAGTAAAGCGCTCGAACATCGCAGGGCTTCCTCTCTTCTTGCTGTTTACGGTCTATCAATAGGTCAACTCTAATGCGAAGGCCTGTACTGGGGCTAACCCAATTTCGACCCAATTTATGCCCGCGAAACTGAGACTTTGCCCAACATTTAGTGGTCAACCTGGAAATTAAAGGGTCTTTAAAGAGTGAGCAGCATTCGGGTATTGCCGAGGGTATTTGGTTTGACGCTCTCGAGATCCAAAAATTCGGCGACTCCACTGTCATATGAGTGCAAAAGTTCTGTGTAAACATCTGGCGAAACTGGCGTTCCTTGTATCTCAAGAAAACCATGTCGACCAAAAAATTCTGTTTCAAATGTTAAACAAAATATTCTTTTGATTCCAAGTTCGGAAGCCCGCTTAATCAAAACTTCTAGTATCCCGTGTCCAACACCTTTACCGCGCACACTTTTATCCACTGCAACTGAACGCACTTCTGCTAGATCTTCCCACAAGACGTGCATGGCGCCGCAGCCAACAACTTTGCCATCTATTTCGGCAACGGTAAATTCTTGAACGCTTTCATAAAGCGTCACCGTCTCTTTTGTAAGTAAACGACGACCGGCTGCATACTCATCAATAATTGCTCGAATATTTTTTATATCAGAAGTTTTTGCTTGGCGAATTATCAGCGACATAATTATTTAAGATTCTTCCGGCTTTACTAATGGAAAGAGAATTGTTTCGCGAATACCAAGACCAGTCAGAGCCATAAGTAATCGATCGGCGCCCATTCCCATGCCTCCCATTGGTGGCATTGCATACTCCATCGCACGCAGGAAATCTTCATCTATCTGCATTGCTTCAAGATCACCTTTAGAACCAAGTGCTGCCTGTTCCGTCAATCGTTCACGTTGAATCACAGGATCAATTAATTCGGAGTATCCAGTTGCAAGTTCGAAACCATCTATATAAAGATCCCATTTTTCGGCGATTCCCGGAATCTCGCGATGCGCACGTACAAGTGGTGAGGTATCAATTGGATAACCTTTAACAAATATTGGACCCGTTAACTTGCCTTCTGAAACGTGTTCAAATATCTCCTCGGCCAGCTTGCCAGCAATCCACTTTGGATCAATCTTCATGCCTAATTTTTCCGCGATTTTAACTAACTCTGGGCGAGGAGTTAAGGCTGTAACATCTTCACCAACGCCTTTGGAAATCAAATCGAAGAGAGATGCTTCTTCCCATTTTCCACCGAGATCAACTTCTCTACCATCATGGTGAGTGACAACATGGCTGCCAGATGTTGCCATCGCAGCATCTTGGATGAGTTGACGCGTTAAATCTGCAATTGAATTCCAATCACCATAAGCCTCATAGCTTTCAATCATTGCAAATTCAGGTGAGTGGCTTGAATCTGCACCTTCATTTCTGAAGTTACGGTTAATTTCAAAGACGCGTTCAATTCCACCAACGACACAACGCTTTAGAAAAAGCTCGGGCGCTATGCGCAGGAACAGTTCCATGTCATATGCGTTACTGAGTGTTTTAAATGGTCGGGCAGCTGCTCCACCATGCATGACTTGAAGCATCGGTGTTTCAACTTCAACGAAACCACGGTTGTGAAAAGTTTCACGAAGCGCCCGCATTACATTTGGTCGCAACCTGGCATTGGAACGCGCTTCTGGTCGCACAATTAGATCCACATAACGCATACGAACTCGGGTCTCTTCAGATAGCGGCTTATGATCGACTGGAAGGGGGCGAAGTGATTTTGCAGCCATCTTCCAACTTGAAGCAAGAATAGATAACTCACCGCGCTTTGAAGTTATAACTTCACCTGTGACACTTACTAAGTCTCCTAAATCAACATCTGATTTCCAAAGATCTAATACCTCTTGGCCAACTTTGTCGAGTGAGAACATCGCTTGAATTTCAGTTCCATCACCTTCGCGCAGAGTTGCGAAACATAATTTTCCAGTATCGCGCTTAAAAATTACTCGTCCAGCTACGCTTTCAATAATTCCAGTAGCAATATCAATTGCCAACCCTTTATGAGTTTCACGAATTTCTTTAATGCTCTTTGTTCTTGGAACTTCAACTGGATATGGCTCAGTTCCACGCTCAATAATTGCCGCACGCTTCTCGCGACGAATCCGAAGCTGCTCTGGCAGATCATCTGCATCAGATACCGCTGGCGTATTTTGAGAGTTATTTTTTTCGCTCATAAGGTGTGTAAGTCTATCCTTTAAGCGGGTTAAGAATTGCGTTCATGAACTAAGCGAAGTCCAATTAAGGTCAAATCTGGCTCGTGAAAATCAATAGTTTCACTTACCCCGATTACCAACGGCGCTAAGCCACCAGTTGCAATAACACTCACCTCGCC
>CAEZZG010000008.1_pt1 | contig 50399 bp, 44 predicted proteins | sample 7266311 | NCBI WGS metagenome assembly CAEZZG01 (sample SAMEA6813955, study PRJEB35770) | uncultured Actinomycetes bacterium | biome: Freshwater; feature: Freshwater reservoir; material: water | place: Czech Republic | collected 2016-08-15 | depth 30m m
AAAGTTGCTCTGGGTGGAATTTGATGGAAATCTAATCACGATTGCAGATAAGCAGACCAATTTCTTAACGGTTAAAAATAGTAAAGGCAAAGAGCTAAGCGATGGCAAAGCTTTTGTTGGTGGTGCCAGAATCAGCGTGAATATCAAGGACCGAAGTGCGACTGGAACTATCAAGGTTTCTTGGCGCGTTGTATCTGAAGATGGACACCCGGTCTCGTCATTCTTAACTTTTACTGTTAGGAAATAAACCAGGTTTCAGTAATTGAGAATATAGCAATGGCGAAAAGCAGATAAGCGAAGGCTTTTCGAAGAATTGCTGTTGGCACTTTCGAACTGTGGTGTGATCCAAAGATTGAAATTGTTATAGCTGATATTGAAATTAGAATCGGAATTTTCCAATCAATTTCGCGCCAAAGGCTTTGATGTCCAATTAATGAGGTCAGGCAATTGATAGCGATTATGAATAACGATGTTCCTGCGGCTTTAATTTGCGGGGTGTGAAAGAAGATTACGAGAACAGGAATTGCAAGAAAGCCGCCGCCAATACCAAAGATTCCGGTCATCGATCCAATAACTAAAGAAATCGGGACAAGAACAATTAGCGGAATCTTTTTCTCATCTTTGTTTTGCAGTGGCGCACGCAGCATCGATAATCCAGCGAGCGTCAAAATTATTGCGAAACCGGTAACAATGAAGGAATCTGATAATTGCTTTGCAAGAATTGCTCCACCAAGATTTGTTATTAGGCCGAGTGACCAGATTGAAAGTGCAATCTTTATTTGCACGTCACCCGACTTTAGCTTTGGAATTAAGCCGAATGCCGCGGCAAGGAATACAACCAATAAAGCAGCAGTGGTTGCGTGGACCGGAGTGAAATTAAATAAATAGATAAGAATTGGCACGGTAAGCATTGCGCCACCAGCGCCGATGAAGCCAAGGACTGCTCCAACGAATGCACCGGCTAATAGGGCGAGCGCGATTTCCATATGCGCAATGGTGCCATCTATTGGCAGTAAAAAAGCCCCCGGCAGTTACGCCGAGGGCTTTTAACTTAATTAGTTTCTAGTTACTTCCAAAGTGCGATGTGAGCCTTTGAGATAACCCAACCGAAGTCGATTTCTCCGCCTTGCTTTGCAACCATTGCGAAGATAACAAGTGCGCCGCCAGCTAGAGCGATGTCCTTCATGAAAGCCATCATCTCTGTTTGCTTTGCTGTTGCATCTGTTTCTTTCCAGAAGTTGTGGAAGATAACTGCTGCTAGAACTAGGAAGATTGCTAGTAGAAGCGCGCCTAGATCTGCGTAGTAGCCAAGAACGATGTAGATACCGCCGATTACAAGCATTAGGCCTGAGATAAGAACACCAAGCTTTGCTGCTGGAAGCTTCTTGTACTTTGCATAACCTGTCATTGCTTCAAGCTTTGTGAAGTGGTTGATGCCTGACATTAGGAAGAAGCCGCCAAATAGGATTCGGCCGATCAAGATAATTACGTCCATTGTTTTCCTTTTCTAGTTGTTTAAATATTGCTGGCTAAAGGTAGGGCTAATTGGTTGAACTTTCAACTAATTCTGGGGTGTGTTGCCCTTAATTACGCGTGAACCATTTAGATCTGAGCCCTACTTGCGCCTGTCGGGGGTGGCAGTTATCTTTCGAACATATGTTCGAACAACTAAAACCAGAGCTCCAGGCGACCGCTCCGATGGGCGCTCGCGTACTTGCACCCGAAGGTGAACCAATCGAGTTCATCTATAACGGCCACAAGTTTCATATCCATGCGATCGTTTCAAGATGGCGCGAATCTGGTGGTTGGTGGAATCGCATAAGTGATGGCAAGAACCGAGTAAGTGAAGAGAACATTTTCGATGATGGCGCTCGCGCTATCTGGCGAGTAGAGGCAGCGCCGGTTGGGGCCTTAGCAACATTTGAAATTGAATTAGATGAAGTAACAAAAACTTGGTTGATCCGACCAACATCTCGGCCAGCTTAAGTAAGCATGAAAAATTTTACTCACCTACGTGTTGCAAGTGGCTATTCCTTTAAATATGGAACCGCCCATGCCAGCCAACTTGTAGAGCGCGCAGCCGAGTTCGAAATGTCGGCGCTCGCACTTACCGATATTGACACGATGGCTGGTGCAATTAGATTTACCAAGAGTTGTGAAGCAAGTGGCATCGCACCAATTCTTGGCATCAATTTAAGTTTTATCCAGAAGAAATATCGCGTAACTCTTCTTGCTCAAGGCGGAGAACTTTCTTCGCTCTATCGGCTGGTAACTGAAATTAACTCAAACAATAGTGAGAGCCTATTAACACATTCATTACTCGAACGCTTTAGCCAATATTCTCGTAACTTACTTATCTTGCATGGTCCTGAATCACAATTAGCCCAAGTGATTGCTTTACGCAAAAACCATGAAGCGCTCTCGATATTTAACGCAACTCGTGAGCTCTTTGCCGACCAGGCTCTGGAATGCGTTTCGCATTTAATTCGTGGTGATGGGGCGCTCTCAACTTCATATGCGGCGCGCACACTTAGCTTTGCCCGAGATAACCAAATTCCCGCAATTTTAAGCAATGCGGTACGGATGCTAGATCGCAGCGATGGTCCGGTTGCTGATGTTTTAGATGCGGCGCGCAAATTAGTTCCATTAAGTTCTAAGAACGTTAATCGCCAAAATAGTGAGGCTTATTTTAAAGCTAGTTCTGAGATGTCATATCTAGCGGATGAAATTTCACGTCTTGCTGGTGAGCGAGATGGTAAATATTTATTAAAGACAACTGCCGATTGGGCACAGCGCGCAATTCTCTCGCCCCGTAAAGATGTTGGGATTGGTGAGATTCACCTGCCAGATGCCCAATCACTTGGTGCGAAGAACCAGAGCGAACTTGCAGCACAATTGCGATTGCGGTGTGAAGCTGGTTTATCACGCAGATATATCGGCGCTAAATCAGTAGTTGCAGCGAGCAGGTTAGAGGAAGAGTTAAGTGCAATCCGCGCTCTTGGTTATGAATCTTATTTTTTAACGGTTGCAGATATCACCGATATGTCACGCGAGCGAGGAATCCGAGTTGCCGCGCGGGGAAGTGGCGCCGGTTCTTTAATCTGTCATGTACTTGGGATTTCTGGCGTCGAGCCAATAACACACGGCTTATTAATGGAGCGCTTCTGTTCACCACTTCGCGGCGAGCTGCCCGATATTGATATTGATGTGGAGTCTGCAAGAAGGCTAGAGATTTATGACGCAATCTTTGAGAAGTATGGCCAGAGATGCGCGACGGTATCGATGGTTGAAACCTATAGATCGCGCCATGCAATTCGCGATGTGGGTGCCGCACTTGGAATATCTCCGATGGAGATTGATTTAATTGCTAAATCAATGCCCCATATCCGGGCCAGCAATATTCCAAAGGCGCTAGCAAATCTGCCTGAGTTAAAGCACTTAAATTTAGATACGCCAATTTTAAAGATGGCGATTGAACTTGCTGGGCGTTTAGATTCGCTGCCCAGGCATTTATCGATGCACCCATGTGCAATTGTTCTGGCCGATCAAGGGCTAGGCGATTATGCGCCACAACAAATCAATGCGAGCGGTTATCCGATGCTGCAATTTGATAAGGATGATGTTGAAGCAATCGGGTTGCTGAAGTTGGATGTCCTTGGAGTGCGTATGCAATCTGCGATTTCTTATACGCTCTCTGAGATTGAACGCATCGAAGGCACGCCACTTGATATTGATGCAATTGCACTTGATGATAAAAAAACATTTGATTTAATTAAATCAACGCGCACTCTTGGGATATTCCAAATCGAAAGTCCAGGACAACGTGAACTCGTTGGAAAATTTGCACCTAATACCTTTAACGATTTAATTATTGATATCTCACTATTTCGCCCAGGCCCGGTAAAGAGCGACATGATCACGCCATTTCTTGCAACTAGACATGGTCTGCGAATTCGGCCGAAAATTCACGAAGATCTAGAAGATATTCTGGGCGAGACTGAAGGCGTCGTTGTTTTTCACGAACAGGTAATCAGAATCATTTCGACTATGACCGGAATAACCCTGGCAGAAGCCGATGAGAAGCGGCGCCAATTAGGCGATATCGCGAATCAAGAAGCGTTCTGTGACTGGTTTTATCCAGTGGCAGTTGCACGTGGTTACACCAATTTAGTCGTGACTGAAGTCTGGGAAATTTTGCGCGCCTTTGCTTCCTTTGGATTTTGCAAAGCACATGCCGCAGCTTTCGCACTTCCTACCTATCAATCATCTTGGCTTAAGACGCATCACACCGCAGCATTTCTCGCCGGAGTTCTAACGCACGAACCGGGTATGTATCCCAAGCGAGTAATTCTTGATGAGGCTAGGCAGTGGGGGATCAAACTTGCTCCGATTGATGTCAATTTATCTGACGCAACATATCGAGTCGAAAAAACATCTGATGTTGTGCGAGCACCATATCTCGCCCCCAATGTTGCAAGTTCTGGCGAAGTGTTAGAACTTCCAGATGCTCGTGGCTTTGCAATTCGAATGTCACTCTCTGACATTGATGGCATCGACAGCAAAGAGGTAGTGAACATAATTTCTGGACGCCCATATTTAGATTTAGCAGATTTTGTTTACCGCTCTGGTGCAAGTCGCCCCACAACTGAATCGCTTTTAATGGTCGGGGCATTTGATAACTTACATAAGCTTTCTACCTCAGAGATAAATCGGCGAGATTTACTTCTCCATCTCCAGGATCTCTACCGACTTGCCGGATCAAAGCGCACAGCCGGCCAGAGTCAGATGACCTTCGAGTTACAACCGCCTTCATTAGAGCCAAGTGGGCTGCCAGATATAACTGCTAGCGAACAAGTTAAGAGCGAGATTGATATTTTAGGGATGGATATCTCAAGCCACCTACTTGAGTTCTATGGCGATTTCTTAAATAAAATCGGTGCGGTACGTTCTTCAGATTTAATTAAGCATCGATCTGGAACATCGGTATTAGTAGCTGGCGTTAAAATCGCACTTCAAACCCCACCAGTTCGCTCTGGTCGTCGGGTTATGTTCTTAACTATTGATGATGGCTTTGGCTGCAACGACATAACCTTCTTTGAAGATAAGCAGGCTGACTTTGCCACCGTTCTACGTAACTCTTGGTTGTTTTTAGTACGTGGTGAAATTCGCCGTACCGGTCCTCGAGGAATTTCACTTCTTGGAACTGGTGCGTGGGAGTTAGCAATTTCCCACGATAAGTGGCGTAATCTCGCAGTTTATGGAGCCAGCGGATTATGAGTGAATCAACAATTCTCCATGTTGATATGGATGCCTTCTTCGCATCAGTAGAAGAGCGCGATAACCCATCACTAAAAGGTAAAGCAGTAGTCGTTGGTACTGGAATCCGGGGTGTTGTATCGGCAGCAAATTATGAAGCCCGGAAATTTGGAATTCATGCGGCGATGCCAGTCGGTCGCGCTAAGCGACTTGCACCACATGCCATCTTTGTTCCGCCAAATATGTCCCGCTATTCCGAAGTTTCAACTCACATCATGGAAATCTTTAGATCGGTGACTCCACTGGTTGAACCACTTTCGCTAGATGAAGCATTTCTCGATGTAACTGGCGCTAAACGCTTACTTGGCGACGGCCGAACAATCGCAAAAGAAATTCGCGCAAAGGTCGAAGCGAGTGAGGGCATTACGTGTTCAGTTGGAATCGCAACCACAAAGTTCATTGCAAAACTAGCCTCTGGCCGTTGCAAACCAAATGGCATGTTGGAAATTGCTTCAGATCGCGTTCTCGAATTTTTACACCCGCTTCCAGTAAGTGCTATCTGGGGAGTGGGACCGAAGACAAATGAGGAGTTACAGAAGTTAGGGCTGCGAACTGTCGCCGACATCGCAAATACGCCGCGTCAAACTTTAATTCGCGCACTTGGAGAGGCGGCCGGTGCTTCGTTGTATGAATTAGCTTGGGGTCGCGATTATCGAGATGTAATTCCAGAAGAGGTAGATAAATCAATTAGCGCCGCGCAAACCTTTGATACCGATATCGAAGATCAAGAAATTATCTTGCGGGAGTTCTTGCGACTTACAGAAAAAGCCACTTACCGAATGCGTGAGAAAGATCTCAGCGCGCGAACAATTTCAATCAAGGTGCGCTTTGCAGATTTTAAAACTATAACTAGATCAAAGACCGTTTCACTTCCGATTAGCGCTACGCATGAAGTCTTTGATGTTGTTAAGGCGTTATTTCTCGCACTGAAAATAGATGGCGCCCGATTGCGTTTAGTTGGGGTAAGCCTTGATGGATTGGAAGATGGAATAGATGGAACCGAGCAGTTAATTTTGGGCGAGCGAGAAAATGGTTGGCGCCAAGCAACGGCGGCAATCGATAGGGCGAGCGCAAGATTCGGTGAAGGTAGCGTTAGACCGGCTCGGTTAATCCCCGAGAGTGATGAATCTGAAGAAAATACCTAAAAAACACCTATAAGAGGCCACTAAATAGCTTTTCGACTTTCATTTCCAGCGCTATCTGCCGTATTGTTTGCAACATGCCTCTATCCGATCACGAGAAGCGCATGCTTGCCGAGATGGAAGCTGCCTTAGTCGCTGATGACCCACGTTTAGTCTCAACGCTCAATGGTCGCGAGCGCTCTCCAAAGGGATCTAGGGCGTTAATCGGATTCTTCGCGATCCTGGGCGGAATGGCAGTTCTTCTTGCTGGGCTTATTGCTCAAGTCATCGCTGTAGGTATCGCTGGTTTTCTAATCTCACTTATCGGGTTAGTACTCCTGGTATCAAACTTCTCCCTTGGAAAATCTGAGTTCAAAGACCCTAAAGGCGCTCGCCCTAAGTGGTCCTCCCGTTTAGAAGATCGCTGGGAGCGCCGTAATTTCGATAATTAACTCTTAATTCAAGTCAGCCCAACCACCCAAATAAATTCAACGATGGGTGGTTTTTTTCTGCCCAAAAGGGGAGAAATTTGGCTGAAAAGGGTGCAAAGTGGATAGAAATGGAGTAAAGTGGTGATTGCTATCAAATCCGGGGGGATTTGAGCGTAAAAGCTAGGGGAGGTGGGTCAAGTGTTTCTAGGTACCCACGAACCCAAACTCGATGAAAAGGGCCGGATTATTTTGCCCGCAAGATTCCGAGATGAATTAGCAAATGGTCTTGTAATAACAAAAGGTCAAGAGCGTTGTTTATATGTATTTCCAAGTGGTGAATTTTCTTCAATAACAGATCGTCTGCGCCAAGCTCCCGTCACCGAAAAAGCAGCACGCGATTACATGCGCGTGATGTTTGCTGGCGCGCACGATGAAGTTCCAGATAAGCAAGGTCGCGTAACAATCCCAGCAGGACTTCGTACATATGCCGGACTCGAAAAAGAGTGCGTTGTAATCGGTGCGAATACTCGTTTAGAAATTTGGGATAGCCAAGCTTGGGAAAGTTATTTGGCAGATCGTGAAAAAACATTCTCTGATGTTTCTTCGGAGGTGTTGCCGGGACTTTTCTAAGTCCAAATCTAAAACATTTCTCAGTTGTGGCCATCGCCGACCTCAATAACGACGCCCCTTCCCCGGCGCCGTTACCCCCAGTTCCGTCGGCCGGCGATGACCAGAGTTGAGAAATAAAAGTAATAAAGCAAAAAATATAAAGGGAAGCAATTATCGAAAGGGGAGAAGATGCAAGATGCGCTACATATTCCAGTCGCACTAGATCGTTGTATTGCACTGCTATCTCCTGCAATCGAATCAAGTGCAAATCCAATTGTTGTTGATGCAACACTTGGAATGGGTGGACACACCAGAGCGCTTCTGTTGAAGTATCCTCAATTAAAAATTATTGCCCTCGATCGAGACTTAAGCGCTATTGAAATTGCAACAACAAATTTGTCTGATGTTAGCGATCGAGTTGTGATTGTCCACGCAGTTTATGATGAATTAGAACTAGTTTTAGCAAAATTAGGAATTAGCGAAGTTGATGGAATCCTCTTTGATTTAGGTGTTTCTTCAATGCAGCTAGATCAGGCGGAACGTGGTTTTGCTTATTCGCAGGATGCGCCTCTAGATATGCGCATGGATCAGAGTTCAGGTCCAACCGCGCTAGATATTTTGAATACTTATTCCTATGGTGAATTAGTTCGAGTAATCCGAAATTATGGCGAAGAAAAATTCGCAACAAAAATCGCTGATAATGTAATTAAAGCGCGTGAAGCCGGAACTTTAAGAACCACAAAGGATTTAGCTGACATCGTAAAGGCCAGTATTCCTGCACCCGCACGTCGAACAGGTGGAAATCCTGCAAAGCGAACATTCCAAGCGCTCCGGATTGAAGTAAATCAAGAGTTAGCGGTTTTAGAGCGAGCGATGCCCCAAGCAATAAAAGCAATCCGGATCGGTGGCCGACTAGTTGTTATGTCGTATCAATCTCTCGAAGACAAGATTGTGAAGAAGGCGTTATCGGAAGTTGTAGCTTCACATTCTCCTCTTGGATTGCCATTCGATCTTCCTAATTCTGCTGCGAGTTATAAGTTGGTAATTAATGGCAGTGAAGGTGCGAATGTCGCTGAAATTGAAATAAATGCTCGTGCGCAATCTATGCGCCTTCGTGCTCTTGAGAGGGTGGCGGCATAATGGCAATTCTTGCGCTTCCTCCACTAATTCGACCACGCCTTGCCCTTAAGCAAGTTATCGAAAGTGTCTCTGAAGCGCAATCTTCTGTTACATCACAGAAGTTAGATACTAGAAAATTTATCCTAGTAATGGCGAGTTGTGTGACGCTAAATCTTCTTGTAATTGCCGGCATAAATATCCTAATGACGCAGGATGCTTTCACATTACAGCACCTTAAATCTCAGCGGAATACTGCGATGGATAAGAAGGATGCAATTCTAAATCAGGTAAATTTAATGAACTCACCTTCAAATTTGGCGCGAGTCGCCCAAGATATGGGAATGGTCCCGGCAGCAAAAATTGGATATTTGAATTATTCCGAGATGACTAAGGTGGAAAAACCATGAGCCACCACAATTTAGTTCACAAGCGGATTCGTACCTTGCTCTTTGCTACCTTTGCACTTTTTGGCGTAATTGTCGCTCAACTCTTTTCAGTACAGGTTGTTCGCGCGGGAACTATTAGCGAGCGAGCTGCAAATGAATTACTCCGAACTTCAATCTTATTGGCGCCTCGTGGCGTAATAAGTGATATCAATGGTGTAGAACTTGCTCGCAGTGTGGCTGCGATAACAATCGTTGTTGATCAAACCCAAATAAATGATGCAAAATTAACGGCAAAGATTACTGCTCCAATATTGCAGATGGGTGAGGCAGAACTCGAAGCTTTGTATATCGGACCTCTTAAGTACAAAATTATTGTTAAGAACGCTAAGCCTGCAATGTGGTCAAAATTGCAGAGCACAATTGCTAACTACAACAGAGAAGTTTTAAAGCAGAAAGCCGGCTTAAGTAAACGCGTTCTAGGCTTCTTCTCGGAGCGGAGTTACGTCCGTGAATATCCGACCGGAACTTTGGCCTCATCACTTATTGGTTTCATTAATCATGAGGGCGTTGGAGCGGCTGGAATTGAAAGTAGTTTAAATGGAGAACTCTCTGGAACAAACGGCCAATATGTTTACGAGAATGGCGCCGGAACAATTATTCCTGGATCAGCAAAGATTAGAACTGAAGCGAAAGCGGGAACTTCGATTCGCCTCACGATTGACCGTGATATTCAATGGGTGGCACAAGATGCAATAAGCAAAGCGGTGAAGAGTTCAAACGCTAAATCTGGAACTGTAATAGTTATGGATCCAAAGACGGGCGCCATTATCGCGCAAGCAAGTGCACCTACTTATAATCCGTCAAAGCCTATTGTTGGAAATCTAGACATAATTCGAAACCCTGCAGTTCAAGATTCCTATAATCCTGGTTCTACTGGAAAAGTTATTACTTATGCCGCGGCACTTGAAGAGAAGAAATTAACTCCTAACTCGGTTTACATGACGCCTTATTCGATGCGAGTAGCCGGCACACTATTCAAAGATCATGAGAAGCATCCGACTCAATATCTAACGGCGACCGGCGCACTTGCGGTTTCAAGTAACACTGCAGCGATAAAAATAGGGCAACAATTAGGTAGTGACACTCTTTATAAGTACTTAACAGATTTTGGTATTGGGCAGTACACAGGTTCACATTTACCAGGTGAAACTCCAGGAATTCTCGCGCCGGTAGCTAAGTGGTCAGGGACTTCACTTCCAACGTTTGCATTTGGCCAGGGCTATTCTGTTACCGCACTTCAATCGACCAGCGTATTTGCGACAATTGCAAATAACGGTCTCCGGGTAACGCCGACAGTTGTTGCTGGTACGACTGATGCCAGTGGAAATTACATTCCGGCTAAAGATCAGAAAACTAAGCGCGTAATTAGCGTCGAAACTGCTACGGAAATTCGCAAGATGTTAGAGAGCGTAGTTTCAGGAAACGGTACTGCACCTACTGCTGCAATTAGCGGTTATCGAGTTGCCGGCAAGACTGGAACAGCTATGCGCTTTGATCCGAACTGTTCTTGCTACAGCGGGTACACCGCATCCTTCATTGGTTTTGCGCCAGCAGATAAGCCGGCATATGTTGTCAGCGTTACGATTCAAGAGCCAAAGGGAATGCACTGGGGTGGAGCGCTTGGTGGTCCGGTCTTCGCAAAAGTTATGAAATTTGTTCTGCAATCAAAGAATATTGCGCCTTCAACAACAAAGCTAAAGGCCTATCCACTAACTAAGGCCGAGCTTAAGAAAAGCGCAAGTGCAAAATGATTCGGCCAGTATCTGATTTCTCTAAATCAGCAGCCGAACTATCACGTTTTATCGGTGTTGAATCAAAACTGAGCTTTCAATTTACTGGAATTACTTCAACATCTACTTCGGTTGAGGTCGGTGATCTCTTTGTTGCACTTCCTGGTACAAATGCACACGGGGCAACTTACGTCGATGAGATTATTGCAAATGGAGCGGTCGGAGTTATCACGGATTTAAAGGGCGCTGAAATAGTTGGCACAAAGCTTCCAACAATAATTATCGGAGATCCACGGCGCGCTCTTGGGGATATTTGTTCTTGGTTTTATGGCTCTCCATCTAGTTCCTTAAAGATTGCAGGAATTACGGGAACAAACGGTAAAACTACTACGACAACAATCTTGAATCAGATCCTTAAATTCGCAGATAAATCAACTGGCTTGATAGGAACCATTGGCATTGAGATTGGGCCAGAAAAATCCCTGGCCAACTTCACAACGCCAGAGGCAAGCGAACTACAAAGTCTATTTGCAGTTATGCAAGAGCGTCATATCTCACATGTCGCTATGGAGGTAAGCAGCCATGCGCTAGAAGCGAGGCGCGTATCAGGCACAAAATTTGCATTGGTTGGCTTTACTAATTTAACGCAAGATCATTTAGATTTCCATGGTGACATGAATTCATATTTTGCTGCGAAATCTAAATTATTCACCAATGAGTATTGCGAGTTGGGCTTTATTAATATTGATGATGCTTATGGCAAAGAACTATTTAATACCGCGCAGATTCCAGTTATTTCTCTCTCCAGAGAGAATCGCACTGCGCAATGGCACTTTGAGCGATGTGAAATAAAACCCCGTGGATATTTAATTGCGATTCGGGGAACCGGTGGGATTCTTATTGAGGGTGAAGTCAATTTAATTGGTGATCACAACTTAGATAATGTTTTAATGGCTGTTGCAATGGCATCAGAATTCGAAGTCGACCCGTTAGTTATTGGAAATAGTTTGGCGCATTTGCAAGGCGCTGCTGGCCGATTAGAGAGCGTCGATATTGGACAGAAGTTCATAGCTTTAGTCGATTACGCACACACTCCTGATGCAGTAACAAGAACACTTTCCACACTTCGCAAGAGCGTTGATGGTCGCATCATTGCTGTTCTAGGTTGCGGAGGAGATCGGGATAAAACTAAACGCCCAATTATGGGGCGCGAATTGTTAGCCGGCTCCGACGTTGCAATTTTTACTAGCGACAATCCCCGCAGCGAGAAGCCTGAAACAATTCTCGAAGAGATGGTTAGTGGGCTCACTCTCGGAGAAAGTGCTTCAGTAACTGTAGATCGGCGAGAAGCAATCGCGCTAGCGGTTACGAGTGCGCTCCCTGGTGATTGTGTAGTCGTACTTGGTAAAGGACATGAAGTTGGGCAGGAGATTGCTGGTAAGAAATATGCTTTTGACGATCGAATTGAGCTGGCACGCGCAATCGAGGAGCTGGCATGATCCAATTAACTTTAAATGAGATTGCAAGGATTGTTAACGGTGAAGTATTAAATGGTGATGGTGCGAAGATGACTTCGGCTTATCCGGTAATAAACTCGCAGCACGCTAGTTCAGAAACTTTTTTTGTGGCATTTGTTGGAGAGAAAGTTGACGGTCACGAATTCATTGACGCAGCTATCTCAAATGGTGCGCAATTTGCCCTTGTTAGCAGAGATTGCAGTGCCCTTTCAATCAAAGTTGCAGATGTAAAAATCGCACTTACTTTGTTGGCCACCTATGTGCGAGAACAATTGCAAGCCATGACTGTAATTGGAATCACCGGTTCGCAAGGTAAGACGACGACCAAGGATTTACTGCGCCATATCCTGAGCGTAGCTGGCGAGACAATTGCGCCCGCTGAATCACTTAATAATGAACTTGGAGTTCCATTATTGATTTTGCGTTGTACTAATACAACGAAATATTGCATCGTCGAAATGGGTGCAAGGCACATGGGAGATATTGCCCATCTTGCGGAGATTGCCAAGCCAAAAATAGGTGTTGTACTTGGCGTCGGCAAGGCTCATGTCGGGGAATTTGGGAGCCGCGAAATTATTGCTAAGGCAAAATCTGAATTGATTACATCACTTACTCCTGGCGGCATCGCAATTCTTGGAACTTATGATGAATTCGCCCCAAAGATGGAAGTTCCAACTGGGGTGCGCAAAGTATTGTTCGGCGAAAAATCAGAGTGCGAAATCCGAGCCGCGGATATTGAAGTTCGTGAAGGTCGTGCTCATTTTGATCTTGTTACGCCAGATGGTCGCGCCGCAGTAAGTTTGCAATTACTGGGTCTGCATCAGATTAGCAATGCTCTCGCTGCAGCAGCAGTTGCTACAACATTAAATATTCCAATTGAAAGTATTTCTGCAGCGCTCTCAACGGCTGAAGTTTCTAGTAAGTGGCGGATGGAAATTTCTGAAGCGAGCGAAATCATCTTGATAAATGATTCTTACAATGCAAATCCCGAAAGCATGGCGGCGGCGCTGCGAACTTTGGCGCTTATTTCCCAGGAAACCGGGGGAGTTAGTTGGGCCTTTTTAGGCAAGATGCACGAACTCGGCGAGTCATCCGCAATGGAACACGCCGCAATTGGCAGACTCGCTACTGACATAGGGATAGATCATCTGGTCGTCATAGGGGCAGAAGAATTTCTCGCAGATTTGAATTTAAAGAGCAGTGGAGGCGAGAGCGCAGTGCATTACTTTAAAAGTAAAGAGGAAGCTCTCTCTATGATCGAACATTTTGCAGCAGGCGATGTGCTTTTAGTTAAGGCTTCACGTTCAGAAGAATTCGATTTATTAGCGCAAGCTATTACTGAGCGCTTATCGGAGGCTGCAGAGTGAAGGGCATCGTTTTTGCGGGGGCGCTTTCAATCCTCTTAAGTTTTATCTTCACACCAGCATTAATTCGCATTCTTTCACGGCGTGGAGTTGGACAAATGATTCGCGATGATGGTCCCAAGACCCATCATGTAAAGCGTGGAACTCCAACAATGGGTGGCATTGTTCTAATACTTTCGACGATGGCAGCATATTTTGGAAGTCACTTAATAACCGGTGTTGGAATAACTGCTTCAGCGCTATTGGTTCTCGGGTTAATTATTGGGCTTGGATTAGTTGGATTTTTGGATGATTGGCTCAAGATTGCTAGAAAACAATCACTTGGACTAACTGCCAAACAAAAACTTTCGGGGCAAGCAATTGTTGCCGCAGTTTTTGCGTACGCCGGTTTAGGCTTTCAAGATGAAACCGGGTTAGCACCTATTTCTCAATACTTCTCTGGCGTTCGTGATACTTCAATAAAGCTTGGTATGGGACTTGTAATTGTTTGGATTATCTTTTTAGTACTTGGAAGCTCCAATGGCGTTAACTTAACTGATGGCTTAGATGGCTTAGCATCTGGCGCTGCGATAATGACTTTCCTTTCCTTCATTGTGATTGGCGTATGGGAATTCGGACAGAGTTGCGCGGTTGCCGATGTGGCCCAGTGTTATAACGTTAGAGATCCACTCGACATTGCGGTTTTATCCGCCGCACTTGCTGGTTCATGCGCAGGTTTCCTCTGGTGGAATGCTTCGCCAGCAAGAATATTTATGGGAGATGTAGGTTCACTTGCACTAGGTGGCGCGATTTCTGGAATTGCAATTGTGTTACGCGTTGAGGCGCTGTTGGCTGCTCTTGGCGGACTCTTCGTTCTGATTACGCTTTCAGTAATAATTCAGACTGGATATTTCAAACTCTCCGGAGGAAAACGCGTCTTTAAAATGGCACCGCTTCAACACCACTTCGAATTGCTTGGATGGGGCGAAGTGACAATTGTTATTAGGTTTTGGATCTTGGCTGGCATGAGCGTTGCCGCAGGGTTGGGACTCTTTTACGGCCAATGGGTTGTTTCACAATAATGTCTTACATAGCCGAACTTGTTACAAAGAATATTTTGGTTGTCGGTGCCGGCACTACTGGTAAATCACTAGCGCGTTATCTCGCAAGTATTGGTGCAAATTTTTCAATTATCGATGAGAAGATTTCAATGTTAGATGGATTTGAAGTTTTAGATTCCATTCCAGATGATATAACTTTCGACCTTGCAATAGTTTCACCTGGTTGGCGTAAAGATCATTTGGTGGTGGAAGGATTGAATTCAAAGGGCATAGAGATAATCAGTGAGTTGGATTTTGCTTGGTTATTGAAAATGGAACTTAATCCAGATCAGAAATGGTTGGCGTTGACTGGAACAAATGGCAAAACCACTACGGTGCAAATGTTGGAATCTATTTTGATTGCCTCGGGGACTTCAGGAATTGCTTGTGGAAATGTGGGAGTAACCGTAGTTGAGGCAGTGACAAGTGAAAACAGGTTTTCGGTTTTAGCTCTGGAACTTTCATCATTCCAAATTGCCTGGAGCTCATTGCCTGAATATGAGGCAGTCTCAATTTTGAATATTGCGGAAGATCACATCGATTGGCATGGAACTTTCTCCGAGTATGCCGATGCAAAAATGAAGTTGCTCTCACAATCCAAGGTTGCGATTCTCAACTTAAATGATCCGGAAGTAATCCTGCGCAGTGCAGGCTGGAATGGTCGTAAAGTATTCTTTGGACTAAGTACGCCACAAGCAGGCGAAATTGGCTTAGTAGAAGAGTTGTTAGTAGATCGGTCTTTTGTTAATTCACCAGAAGCGGCAGAAGTAATCGCTGAGTTATCTGATGTGAAACCAGCAGTTCCACACAATGTTTCGAATGCCATGGCGGCGGCAGGACTTGCGCTTTCCATAGGTATCGCGCACCCACTTGTTAAATCGGGAATCAGTAATTTTAAAGTTGATAAGCATCGACTTCAAACGCTAGCGACCAAAGATGGCATTACTTGGGTCAATGATTCAAAGGCTACAAATCCACATGCTGCAAGTGCGGCGCTACTTTCACATCTTTCCAATATTTGGATCGCAGGCGGGCTTGCAAAAGGTGCGAAGATGGATGAATTGATTGTGCGCACTGGATCGAGAATTAAGGCGGCAATTCTTATTGGGAAAGATGCCGAACTTATTGCCAAAGCGCTAGCAAAGCACGCACCTAAAGTGGCTATTCACCGAATCTCAACTTCAACTAGCGCAGAAGATTTAATGGATCAAGTTGTTACATGCGCTGCGAACCTTGCAACAACAGGAGACACAGTTCTTTTGGCCCCTGCTTGCGCATCGATGGATCAATTTTCTTCATATGCCGAACGCGGGAATTTATTCTCGCAATCCGTATCAAAGTTGGTCGCTAAATGAAGAAGCAGATAAGACAACAGGGTCAGGCCTACGCAAACTTTCTATCAAAGCCAACCGCGGCGTATCTAATGATTCTAGGTAGTACTGGTGCGTTAGCAGGCTTGGGACTAGTAATGGTTCTCTCTTCTTCTTCGGTAACAGCGCTATCAGAGAGTGGAAACACGTACGCAATTTTTCTCAAGCAATCACTCTTTCTGTTCGTAGGAATACTAGTTTCAATAGTAACTATGCGAATGAAACTTTCTCATTGGGAGAGCCTGGCTAAGCGCGCACTTCCGATTGGCGCGGTCGCTCTCATATTGCCAATTATTTTCGGTCAAGATATTAATGGAAATCGAAATTGGATTCCGATTGGGCCATTCACTCTCCAACCAAGTGAGTTCGCTAAGTTGGCGCTAATTCTTTACTGTGCATTGCAATTACGTAAACATTTAGAACGTAAAGCTAAAGGGTTGCAATCAAATGCAGTAGGAATTGTGTCTATTGGTTCAGTGATCTTCCTGTTCTTGATTTTGTTGGGTCGAGACCTTGGAACTGCAATTATTGTTGCTGGAATTGTTTTTGGAATGTTATTTATCGCAGGGATTAACATCAAAGTTCTTCTTGGAATATTCTCGGTATTCGCTGCTGGCGGACTTGCGCTTTCCATCACCGAACCCGCTCGACTCCGCAGATTTAAAGCGGTTATTGATCCTTTTGCACCCGACATTTATAAATTAGCTGGTTGGCAACCGGCGCATAGTTTGATGAGTTTGGCTAGCGGTGGCTTATTTGGTGTTGGGATTGGCGCCAGCAAGCAGAAGTGGGCCAATTTAGCTGAGGCACATACCGACTTCATTTTTTCGGTAATTGGCGAGGAACTTGGTTTACTCGGAACCCTGACAGTAGTTTTCCTATTTGCAATATTGATTTACGCGATTTTCCGGGTTGCGATTGCAACTAAGGATATCTTCCAAAAATATGTTGTCACTGGAATCGGATGCTGGATTATTTTGCAGGTTCTAGTTAATTTAATGACAGTTGTCGGGATTGTGCCAGTAATCGGAGTAACACTGCCATTTATTTCATACGGCGGATCATCCTTGATTGCTAACTGTTTGGCGCTCTCTTTTGTATTGAATGTAGCCCGAAGAGAACCACAATTCTTGGCAGCGCGTGTTGCTCATAAGGCGGCAAAATAATGAAACGTGTTTTACTAGTAGGAGGTGGCACTGCTGGCCACGTTGAACCTGCACTAGCTGTAGGAAACTGGCTTCTAGGTGCAAGTTCTGATATCGCTTGTGAATTTATTGGAACGAAGAGTGGAATCGAAAATGAACTTGTTCCACTTGCTGGCTTGAAGTTGCACCACATTCAGAAGGCACCACTCCCGAGGTCGTTCGCTCTTTCAACGTTTTTATGGCCGATCAAATTTGGAGTTTCCATCGCCCAGGCCCTACGGATTGTAAAGAGTGCAGACTTAGTGATTGGCTTCGGTGGTTATGTAAGCGCCCCTTGTTATGTTGCCGCAAGAATCTCTGGTGTTCCCCTAATAATTCATGAAGCAAATGCGATACCAGGATGGGCAAACAAGTTAGGTGCAAAGTTTGCAGATGAAGTGCTAGTTGCCTTTAAGGGCTCATTAAAAGTTGGCGGCAATTGGGCTACGGCAAAGTTAGTCGGAATGCCAATCAGGGAAGAGATATTTTCAATTAGTACTATGAGCAAGTCAGACCGTTCTGGGATCTGGGATGCTACATACCGAGAACTTGGATTAGATAGAAGCAAGCGAACAATATTTATTTTTGGTGGTTCATTGGGAGCGCAAACTATTAACGAGGTTATTGAGCAGGTTCTTCCTGAGCTCTTGAAACTTGATATCAATATTATTCATGGAGTAGGTAAGGGCAATACCTTGCCAAAAGCTGTTCCAGGTTATGTTCCACTGTCATATATTTCGAACATGGCCGCAATGTACATTGCAAGTGATTTGGTAATCGCCAGAGGCGGGGCAGTAACTTGCTCAGAACTTGATGTTGCTAACTCTTTCGCGCTAATCATCCCGCTTCCAATCGGCAATGGCGAACAAGTTGCAAACGCCCAAGATCTTGTTACAAAAGGAGCGGCGGAAATTTGCTTGAATTCTGACTTCACGCCAGATTGGTTACTTGCAAATATTAGTAATCTAATCTCGAAGGCGGATAGGTGGAAAATCAAGAAGAACCAGGTAACAACAACACCTTCTGTTGAAATAATTGGTGAAATTGTTTTAAATAATTTGGATGGAAGTTCTAAATGAAGTTGCCGGATTTGAATGGAAAGCGCGTTCACTTTATTGGTTTAGGTGGCGCAGGAATGAGTGGAATTGCCAGAATCATGTTGGCTCGAGGCATTTCCATTTCAGGTTCCGATGCTAAGGATTCCAGCGTTCTTGCAGGTTTACGAACTTTAGGTGCCGAGGTATTTATTGGCCACCAGGCAATCAATCTAGGTAGCGCTGATGTTTTAGTTGTTTCAAGTGCAATAGATGAGATAAATCCTGAACTTGTTGCGGCAAAGCAGAAAGGGATAACGATTTTGGCAAGAGCAGAGGCTCTCGCTCTCTTAATGTCAGAATCAAAATCAATTGCAATTGCCGGCACTCATGGAAAAACTACAACAACATCAATGTTGACAGTGGCGTTACAGCAGGCCGGACTTGATCCATCTTTCGCAATTGGCGGAATGATTAACCGCGGTGGAACTAACGCACACTTAGGTTCCGGAGATATTTTTGTCGCAGAAGCAGATGAATCTGATGGCTCATTCTTGGCATACAAACCTTTCGGTGCAATCATTACAAATATTGAATTGGATCACGTAGATCACTTTCCAGATATGGCGGCGGTAAACCGTAGCTTTCTAGCCTTTGTAGATTCGATTCAACCCGAGGGCTTTTTGATTGTTGGTATCGATAGCCCAGGCGCTGTGCATCTACTTTCGCAAATTAAGCGGGGCGATATCGAGATTATTACTTACGGAGAGAGCGCAGATTATTCGATATCCCACCTTTCGCTACAGCCAAGTGAGTCACACGCTCGCATCACAAAATTGGGCAAAGTAATAGGTGAACTTTCGCTTTCTATCCCAGGGCAGCACAATATTGAAAACGCGCTAGCAGCACTAGTCGCGGGTTTGAAATTCGGCGCTCCAAGTGGCGAACTTCTGAAGGGTTTGGAGAGCTTTAGTGGCGCCAAGAGGAGATTCGAAAATAAGGGGAGCGTTAACGGGATAACTGTAATCGACGATTATGGCCACCACCCAACTGAAGTACGCGTTACCTTAGAAACAGCAAAGCGATTTGCTGGAGCCGGAAAAGTTATTGTTATTTTTCAACCTCATCGATACTCCAGAACTGCAATGTTTGTATCAGAATTTGCCCAAGTTCTAGATATTGCAGATCAAGTATTCCTTTTGGAAATTTATGCAGCAAGTGAAACCGCTATTCCGGGTGTTTCATCGATTCAAATTGCGAATGAGATGGCGAGCTCAAAGGTTAAATTCGAGCCTTCGATGATTGATGTCGTTAACTCTGCAGTCGAGGTGGCCCAGCCAGGGGATTTAATAATCACACTTGGAGCAGGCGATGTAAATCTATTAGTTCCACTAATCCTGCAGACGCTGGAAGAGAAAATTGCAAAGTAGGACTAAGCGAACTCTCTGGACTTTGTTAACTGGTCTTCTCATTGCAGCACTCGCTTTCGGATTAGGTTGGTCAAAGCTATTGGCTCTTGAAGCCGTAACAATTACTGGAACTAATCAAATTATATTGATTGAGAATCAACTTAAGGCCGCAGAATCTAAATTGGTAATCGGTCAGCCACTTGCTCGCATAAATCCAAGAACTGAAGAGAATACGGTTACAGATTTAGAGTGGGTTGCTAGTGCAAATCTCTCAAGAAATTGGTGGACAGGCAGAGTGAGACTGCACGTTACGCCACGAATTCCGGTCGCAGTTTACGCCGATGTAAATGATGCGAATGGTTCTCCCAAATATCTGGCAAAAAATGGCGTTGAATTCTCCTCACCACAAAGCTTTAGCAACCTGGCAAAAATCTCAATTGGCACGAAGTCCAAAGGAGAGCGCAAGGAAATTGCGATGTTCATAGCAAATCTCTCTGCTGAGATAGTCGCGGGCATGACACGTCTAGAAATTGCTGGAAATAAAGTGATTCTGATGGAGACAAATTTCAGGAAGCCATCTCTGACGATCATATGGGGTGCTAGAAATAGCGTGACTGATATCGAGGTGAAAAGCGTTGTTTTAATGGGTTTATTGGCGCTTCCTGAAAACAAGAAAATTACTGAAATTGATTTGAGTATTGCTGATTCACCTATTGTTAAATGAGTTTTAAAAGCTAAATATAATTTTTTTAAATTTCGTGTCGGTCGTTGATTGAGAGTGCCAACACGCATAGTTTTACCACTTAGTAAGCATCACGTAAATCTCAAGTAGAGATTTAGGGTTTAGAAAGAGGCGGATTGTGGCTACACCACAGAACTATTTAGCAGTCATCAAAGTTGTCGGAGTTGGTGGCGGCGGTGTTAATGCAATCAATCGCATGATTGAAGCAGGACTTAAAGGTGTTGAGTTCATTGCAATCAATACTGATTCCCAACAATTAATTATGAGTGATGCTCATGTGAAATTAGATATTGGTAGAAAGTTAACTCGCGGTCTTGGTGCTGGCGCTGCACCAGAAATTGGAAAGCAAGCTGCGCTTGATCACACAGAAGAAATTGAAGAGATGCTTCGTGGCGCAGATATGGTTTTCGTTACCGCAGGTGAAGGCGGCGGTACTGGTACAGGTGGTGCTCCGATTGTTGCAAAGATTGCTAAAGATTTAGGAGCGCTAACTGTTGGTGTTGTAACAAAACCATTTACCTTTGAAGGAAAACGTCGTACTGCGCAAGCAGATGAGGGTATCGCGTTGCTTCGCGAAGAAGTTGACACTCTTATTGTTATTCCTAATGATCGTTTACTTGCAATTTCGGATCGCTCAATTAGCCAACTCGAGGCATTTAGAAGTGCAGATCAAGTTCTTCTTTCGGGAGTGCAAGGCATCACTGATTTAATTACGACACCAGGTTTAATAAATTTGGACTTTGCAGATGTTAAGAGCGTTATGTCTGGTGCTGGATCAGCACTTATGGGAATAGGTTCAGCTCGTGGTGAAGCACGTGCAACTCGCGCAGCCGAACTTGCAATTTCGAGTCCACTTCTTGAAGCATCAATCGATGGTGCACATGGAGTTCTATTGTCAATCGCTGGTGGCTCCGATATCGGATTATTCGAGTTGAGCGAAGCCGCAGAACTCGTCGCACAATCCGCACATCCCGATGCAAACATTATTTTTGGAACTGTAATTGATGATGCGCTAGGTGATGAAGTTCGAGTAACTGTTATCGCTGCCGGCTTCGATGGTGGCATGCCTAAGCGAGTTTCAGTACCGGTAATTGATGCTGCGTCGCTTAGTGGAAATGCTGATCCGATTGCGTCAAACGACCCGCTTGCGGTAGCGCTTGATATTCCTACCGTTTCGATTTCCACTGCAAATGCTCCTCGCAAGCGGATTACATTTGAAGACTTGGTGACTGAAGACGATATCGATATTCCTGATTTCATGAAGTAATCTTCAAAATTAATTTGCTAAGCGGGTACCCAAATGGCGCAAATTCTCTTTACCTCGCGCGAGGGTGGTATTTCTAACGAGCCCTTTGATTCTTTGAACCTCGGCAACCACGTGGGAGATCTCCCGGATGATGTTGCAACAAATCGAAATATGCTCAAAGCGATGTTGAGTCGTAAAGCGCCAGTATTTATGAATCAAGTGCATGGCGATGGCGTCCTTGAAGTTAGTTCGGAAACTAGTTCGCCTATCACTGCAGATGCGCTAGTAACTAGAGAGCCAGGTCTCCCACTTGCAGTTCTTACCGCGGATTGTTTGCCGATCCTGATTTCAAGTCCAACCGTTGTTGGAGCAGTACATGCTGGCCGTAAAGGAGTTCTGAACGGTGTTATTGGTAAGGCGGTTATGGCGATGCAATCCCTAGGGGGAGTGGATCTAGTGGCGAGAATTGGGCCAGCAATTTGTAGCGAATGTTATGAAGTGGATGAGCAGATGTATGAAGATGCGATCAAAATAGTTCCAGAACTAGCAACTTCATCCGAAAAGCGCTGTCTGGATCTACTTAGTGGAGCAAAGTCCCAGCTAGAGAGTTATGGGATAAAAGTTTCGAGTGTAGATATTTGCACAGCTCATAACTTGAATTTTTTCTCGTATCGTCGTGAAGCCAAAACCGGAAGAAGCGCTGGAGTTATTGTGTTATGAGTAATCGCAAGAGCGAAATTGAAGCAAATTTAGCGGATGTAAAATCTCGGATTGAGAAAGCGGCAAAGGCAGCCGGTAGATCGGCTGATGAAATAACTTTGGTCGCAGTTACAAAAAACTTTCCGGTGAGCGATATTGAAATTCTCTATGAACTTGGAATCCGAAATTTTGGAGAGAATCGTGATCAAGAGGGTTCAATAAAGGCGCCACAATTTCCAGATGATTGCATCTGGCATTTTCAAGGTCAGATACAGAGCAATAAATTGAAATCAATTGCGATCTGGGCTGATGTTGTTCACTCCTTAGATGACCTTTCGCACGCTAAGAAATTAAGTTCCCTTGTGGCAGATCAAGATATTTTTATTCAGCTCTCGTTGGACAATCAGCCAAATCGGGGAGGGGTTGCCCTAGACGATTTAGATAGCTTCGCTCGGTCTATCGCCGAACTTGGCAATCTAAACATTCGTGGATTAATGGCCGTCGCCCCTTTAGATGAAGAACCCAAGCTGGCCTTTGCACGGTTGAATCTGCTCTCAAAACAGCTCGTGAAAAGCCTTCCGATGGCTGGTGAAATTTCGGCAGGAATGAGCAACGACTTTGAAGCGGCTATTTCCGAGGGTGCGACACTTATCCGAATTGGTAGCCAAATACTCGGAGTTCGCTAGCGCTTAACTTATTCTTATGCCATGGCTAATGCATTTAGAAAAGCAGCGAACTTCCTGGGATTAGTAGATGATTTAGAGAACGATCCATCTAATCCTGAAGTGGCGCAATCAGAACCACGATTTAATCGTCCAGTGCGTACTGCGCCAATCACAGAAGCGTCAGCACCTTCTTATCTTCGTAGCGCATCAACTCGTTCAACAACACCAGTACCAACTGCACAAACAAACGTTGTTGTTGACCACATAGTCACTCTGCATCCAAGAATGTATAGCGATGTTCGTGGAATCGGCGAGCACTATCGTTTAGGACAACCAGTCATTATGAATTTAAGTGACATGGAAGAGTCAGAGCGCAAACGCATGATTGATTTTGCATCAGGTTTGGTCTTTGGACACTACGGAAGCATCGAGCGCGTAACTTCAAAAGTTTTCTTATTGACCCCACCAAATGTAAAGGTCAGCAACGAAGACAAGACCGCTGCTGCGCAAGCAAGTTTCTTTAACCAAAGCTGATTATTAATTGGGCCTAATATTTAACGTAATTCATACTGCGCTTAACATATTTATATTGGCGATGGTAGGACGTCTTATTTTAGATTACGCAAGAATTTTTGCGGCATCGTGGAGACCAAAAGGAATTGTTCTTGCAATAGCAGAGTTCATCTATGCGGTTACTGATCCAATCGTCAACTTTGTTCGTCGTTTTGTACCGCCACTTCGACTAGGACCAGTGTCACTCGATCTTTCATTCATTGTAATTTTCTTTGGCGCTCAACTGCTTTCAGGTTTCGTCTCTTCCATCTCTCGCAGCCTTTAACTTTTAGTTAGTTCGAGCCAAAGTCCTAGTTCATTTTCTTCATTAATTTTCTCTGAAATATTTTCAAATTTGGTTGCAAGAGTTTCTTCGCCAATTTCAGCTACATGCTTAATTATTGCCTTGCTGACTTCGGCGTTAGCACCCCAGCGAACAACAATCCGATCACTAATATCGAATCCGGATTGCTTTCGCTCTTCTTGGATTGCTCGAATCACTTCACGAACTAGGCCAGCTTCAATTAGATCAGGAGTTAGCGTTAGATCTAGAGCGACGCTCTCACCATTATGACTCGCCACAGACCAACCGATTTTAGGAGTTTCAGTTATTACTAAATCTTCTAAATCGATATCTGCACTCTTACCTAGAGCAAACTCAATTTTTGCACTTCCAGTTGCTCGAATATTTGCAACCAGCACCCCATGATCCTGAAGGTTTATGGCCTTGGCAATTTCTTGCACATCACCACCGAACTTTGCGCCAATAGTTCTGAAGTTTGCCTTGACTGAAATACTGACGAGATCAGCGCCAGCTGATGCGATTTCATCTAAGTTGTGAACATTTAGCTCATCTGAAATATGTGAACGGATTTCACTATCCATTTCGTTCCAGCCATTTGCCGCAACAAGGGCCCTTGCTAGTGGTTGGCGAATCTTAACTTTCGACTCTGCGCGTGCAGATCTGCCAAGTTCTACAAGTCGACGAGATAGGCGTACTGATTTGGAAAGCTTCTCATCGATTGCAGATGCTTTGCTAACTGGAAAGCTAGCTAAGTGAACGGATTCGAATTCACTAGGTTCTAAGTTGCGAATCATCTCTTGCCAAACATGTTCTGTAATGAATGGAACCATCGGTGCCATCAAAAGAGTTAGCTCCTTGAGACAGTGATAAAGCGTGTTCAGTGCGGCGCTGTCGCCATCCCAAAATTTACGACGAGATCGACGGACATACCAATTTGAGAGATCATCGATGAATTGGCCGATAGCACTTCCAGCTTCTTGGGAGTCATAATTTGCATATGCAATATCAACCTTTGCGACTAAGGCGTTGAGTTCGGAGAGAATCCAACGATCCATAGTTGATGGTTCTTCAGCGAGTCCAGTTAATTTAAAATCAGATGCCTTTGCGTACAAGGTAAAGAACGAGATTGTGTTCCAATAAGTTAACAGGGTCTTTCGTACAACATCAGAAATTGCATCATGGCCAACACGGCGAGAGCTCCAGGGAGATCCAGCAGCCAACATGTACCAACGGACCGCATCTGCGCCATGTTGATCCATCAATGGCATCGGTTCTAGAACGTTACCTAAGTGCTTGCTCATCTTGCGACCATCTTTATCCAAGATGTGTCCAAGGCAGAGAACTGTTTCATAAGAACTCTTATCAAAGACAAGAGTGCCAATTGTCATCAACGTATAGAACCAACCACGGGTTTGGTCGATTGCTTCGCAGATAAAGTCCGCAGGGTATGAAGCTTCAAACTTCTCTACAGACCCCTCCTTGTGTGGATAGCCCCATTGTGCAAAGGGCATTGCGCCAGAGTCGTACCAACAATCAATTACTTCAGGAGTTCGATACATTAATTCTGAGCATTGCTCACATTTGAATGTGATGTCATCCACAAATGGGCGATGTGGGTCGGTATTTGAAATATCTTTTCCGGCAAGTGTTCCTAATTCCGCGAGTGAGCCAACGCAGATCTCATGCTTATTTTCACATCGCCAAATTGGAAGTGGGGTTCCCCAATAACGATTTCTTGAAACTGCCCAGTCAATATTGTTATTCAACCAATCACCGTAGCGCCCAGTCTTAATTGTTTCTGGATGCCAATCCGTATTCGCATTTTCGCGAAGTAGTGCCTCTTTAATCTCAGTTGTTCGGATGTACCAAGAAGGTTGGGCGTAATACATAAGTGCGGTGTGGCAGCGCCAACAGTGTGGATATGAGTGCTCATACTGCTGTTGTTTGAAAAGTAGCCCTCTAGACTTCAAATCTTTAATGATTGGCTTATCTGCCTCTTTAAAGAAGGTGCCACCAATTAACTTCAACTCCGGCAGGAAATGTCCATCGGGTGCAATTGGATTTACAACTGGCAATCCGTACTTGCGACAAACAGCAAAGTCATCGGCTCCAAATGCTGGGGATTGGTGAACCAAACCTGTTCCATCTTCAACTGTCACATAATCAGCAAGGACGATGTAGTGCGCATCTGATATTTCGACAAGATCTAGCGGTGGTGAATATTTAGTGTGCTCGAGCTGCGCGCCAGTGAAAGTGGCGATGACTTTGCGCTCTTCACCAAGAATTCCTGCAAGATTTGTAGCAACAACTAACCGTTCGGTCTTCTCTTCATTGGTAATCTCAATTACTTGATATTCGATCTTCGGATTAACTGCAATAGCGGTATTGGAAACCAAGGTCCATGGTGTTGTTGTCCAAACGAGAAGGCTTGCTCCTAGTTCTGCTAATTCACCAGAGGTTGCAGGAAAGCGAACGTAAACGGATTGATCTTTAATAGTTTCATAGCCCTGCGAAAGTTCATGATCTGAAAGACCTGTTCCGCAACGAGGGCAATATGGCGCAACTCGATAATCTTGAACCAATAGGCCTTTCTTCCAAATCTGTTGCAGCGACCACCAAACACTCTCGACATATTCGCTGGACATAGTCCAATAGGCTTCATCGAAATCAACCCAGAAACCCATTCGACGAGTCATCGCTGTAAATTCACCAACATGTTCCTGTACTGATACACGACACTCATCATTAAATTTTGCAATTCCATACTTCTCGATATCGCCTTTACCGTTAAAGCCAAGTTGTTTTTCGACAGCGATTTCTACGGGAAGACCATGACAATCCCAGCCAGCTTTGCGAACAACTTTATGGCCTTTCATTGTTTGATAGCGCGGAAATAGGTCTTTAAAAACTCGAGCCTCAATGTGGTGGGTGCCAGGTTTACCGTTGGCAGTAGGTGGACCTTCATAGAATGTCCACGATAGTTGGCCATCGCGTGCGCTTACAGTTTTCTTAAAAATTTCTTGAGTTTCCCAGAAAGAGAGGATCTGCTGTTCAACCGCAGGCAGATCAATTTGCGGTGCCAGTGATTTAATCGTTGACATTTAACTTTGCCTCTCAAATTAAGCCCGGAAAACTTCTGTCTTCTGGTTAATCTGGAGGGACGGTGAGAAATCCACCGCGGTACCACCCACCTTGTGCACCAATATTGCTGTGCACCTCTTATTTCTTACTGCTACTCAAAGCTAGTTCTACCCCAAGCACTTGGTGTAAGCGCTTAGCTCTTCTTGCAGGCTCCGAGGTGATGGCCTCTTCCGCGCCTTGATTTGAGTCAAGGGGAATTCTAGCGCGGCGAAGTTGGTGTTTATGCATCCTAGGTTCTAATCTTTGCGCCTCGCGTGTCAAAACAGGCGATATCAATAGTTTTTCAACAGACTGGTGGAACCGTGCCAAAGAAGATTGCAGCAAAAAAAGTGGCTAAGAAGGCGCCCGCCAAAAAAGCGCTAGCCAAGAAGGTTGCCAAGAAAGTAGCGAAAAAGGTTGCCAAGAAAGCGCCAGCTAAGAAAGCGCCAGCCAAGAAAGTAGCTAAGAAGGCGACACCAGCAAAGCGATCGCCAAATATTGTGAAGCCGTCGCTGGCTAAAAGCGGCAAGAAGATAGTTGGCAAGCCATTTCCAGCCAAGCTTCAGAGCACGACAAAAGGAAATTCAACGACAATCACAGTTACTCCAAATGAAGTTGCAGTTACTGAAGTAGTTGTGGAAGAACGACGTTTAACAATGCCGCCACCTCCACGGCCAAATAAAAGTATTAAAAAGGGAACTGGTTTAAAACCAATTAAAGGTGCTCCCGCGCCACTTGTAATCTCTGAAGGCGCAGAAAATTGGAGCGCCACGGAAATGAAGGCAATGCGAAGTGAGCTTTCTAAAGATTTGGTTCGCTTACGTGCCGAGCTAGCCGAAATTGAAAGCAGCATGGAGGATTTGATTAATGCAGCAGGTATGGGCGCCGGCGATGACCAAGCAGATGCAGGAACTAAGACTTTCGAACGTGAACATGAAATGTCACTTGTCTATAACGCTCGAGATATGGTTGTTCAAAGCGAACGTGCGTTGGAACGCATTGATTCTAAGAGTTACGGTCGCTGCGAAGAGTGTGGGAACTCAATAGGCAAGGCCCGCTTGCAAGTATTCCCGCGCGCAACTCTTTGCATGTCATGTAAGCAAAAAGAGGAACGACGCTGAATGTAGTTGTTAGATGGAAGTTGGCAGTGACGGCTTTCCTAATCTTTCTCGTAGATTACTTAACAAAATTCGCAGCAGAAAAGTTTCTTGCAGAAGAAGGCCCAGTAAGAGTTATTGGTAATTTCCTAAAATTTGAATTGATCTACAACACAGGAGCTGCATTTAGTTTGGCTACTAGCAAAACGATTTTTCTCTCTGGTTTTGCGATTGCAGTTGGTGCCGGCATCCTGTTCTATGCAACTCGAATTGACTCATCGAAATGGGCACTAGCACTTGGCGCCGTTCTGGGTGGAATTTTTGGAAATCTAAGTGATCGGATCTTTAACGAACCAGGCGCACTGCAAGGAGCAGTCGTTGATTGGATATCAATTCCATACTGGCCAACATTCAATATCGCTGATAGCGCAGTAGTTATCGGAACCCTTTCCATAGTTTCACTTATTTGGGCGAAAATACCGCCAAGATCGGTTTCAAAATGAGCAATAGCGCAGTGGCACGTGAAGTTAGATTCGTTTCGATCCCCGAAGGCCTTCATCAGGAACGAGTTGATGCCGCACTATCTAGATTACTTGGACTCTCGCGCTCAACAATCGTAACCTTAATTGAGAACGGCGAAATCACTCGCAAAGGGAAACCTCTTACGAAATCTGATCGGGTAAATACCGATGACTATTTAGAGATCACGATGCCGGCAATTGCTGGTGAACCACAACTAACTGCGACCCCGATCGAAAACTTCAAGGTTGTATATGACGATGTTGATGTAATAGTTGTAGATAAGCCTGCAGGTGTAGCGGCACACCCAAGTCCAGGATGGCGCGGTCCAACGGTTATCGGTGGAGTAATCGCGGCTGGTTATCAAGTTTCTACAAGTGGCGCCGCAGAACGTCAAGGCGTCGTGCATCGACTCGATGTTGGTACAACAGGATTGATGGTCATTGCAAAGAATGAAAATTCATATAGTAATTTGAAACAACAATTTCGCGATCGAACAGTTACAAAGGTTTACCATGCACTTGCTCAAGGACATATGGACCCAACAGAAGGAACTATCGATGCTCCAATTGATCGCCACCCTCGTGAGGATTATCGCTTCGCTGTAGTTGCTGATGGCAAACCGAGCATCACACATTACAAGGCGCTTGAATTTTTCCCAGCAGTTTCACTTCTGGAAATTGAGTTGGAAACTGGACGCACACATCAGATTCGAGTTCATTTCTCGGCGCTAAGGCACCCCTTGGTTGGTGACATGACATACGGCGCTGATCACACAATTGCCGAACGATTACAAATCACCCGCCCGTGGTTGCATGCTCGAGAGTTGAAATTTATTCACCCATCATCCGGTTCAGAGATTGCATTCTTCTCGGAATACCCAGAAGACCTGACACGCTCGCTAGAAATATTGGCCAAGGGCCAACTCCCTGAATCTCAGTAGTAATCTCACCTAAATGTCTGCAGACCAAGGATTCGTCCACTTACACGTCCACACCGAGTATTCGATGCTCGATGGTGCTGCGCGCGTTGATGAATTAGTAACTGAAGTTGCTAACCAAGGTATGCCTGCGATTGCAATTACCGATCATGGAAATGTTTTTGGTGCCTATGAATTTAATAAGAAAGCAGTCAAGGCGGGCGTAAAACCAATCATTGGAATTGAAGCTTACGTTGCACCAGAATCAAGATTTGAAAAGAAGCGCGTCAAGTGGGCCGATGGCGGGGAAGATGATGTTTCAGGTGGTGGCGCTTATACCCACATGACTTTGCTTGCTGAAAATAATCAAGGACTTTCAAATCTTTTCAAATTATCTTCCCTAGCGTCGCTAGAAGGTTATTACTACAAGCCCAGAATGGATCGAGATCTTCTCTCGAAATATTCAACTGGAATAATTGCAACTACTGGTTGCCCAGGTGGTGAAATTCAAACGCGCTTGCGTATGGGTGCATTTAAAGAGGCGAAGCAAGCTGCTAGCGAGCTTAGAGATATTTTCGGGGCTGAGAACTTCTATCTTGAAATTATGGATCACGGTATTGAAATTGAAACCCGTGTTAAAGCCGATTTATTGAAACTTGGAAAAGAGCTAGGTCTTCCGCTTCTAGCTACAAATGATCTCCACTACACACATCACAAGGATGCAGCATCGCACGAAGCTTTGTTATGTGTGCAATCAGGTTCAACTCTTGCCGACCCAAAGCGTTTTAAATTTGAGAATAACGAATTTTATTTAAAGAGTGCAAAAGAGATGCGTACGCTCTTCGCAGACATCCCAGAAGCATGCGATAACACCCTTCTTATCGCCGAACGCTGCAATATAACTATGCGGGAAAATGAAAACTTATTGCCACAATATTCTGTTCCCAATGGAGAAACTGAAGATTCATGGCTTCGCAAGGAGTCAAATAAGGGTTTAGCTTCAAGGCTAGATGGCAAAGTTGATGTGCAATATCAAGAGCGTTTAGATTATGAATTAGAAGTAATGATTAAGATGGGCTTTCCAGGATACTTCTTGGTGGTCTCTGATCTCTGCTCTCATGCAAGGAGCGTTGGAATTCGCGTCGGCCCCGGGCGAGGTTCTGCAGCAGGTTCGCTCGTTTCATATGCGCTCGGTATCACTGCGCTCGACCCAATCAAACACGGATTATTGTTTGAGCGCTTCCTAAATCCAGAACGTATCTCCATGCCTGATATCGATTTGGATTTCGATGAACGCAGAAGATCCGAAATGATTGCTTATGCAACGCAGAAGTATGGTGAAGATCGCGTTGCTCAGATCATTACTTACGGAACGATTAAATCTAAGCAAGCACTTAAAGATTCAACTCGAGTGCTGGGCTACCCATATGCAATAGGTGAGCGATTAACCAAGGCCTTGCCGCCTTCGGTTATGGGCAAAGATATTTCCCTTGCTGGTGTTTTTGATTCTAAAAATGATCGTTACGGTGAAGCCGGAGAATTTAGAACACTGTATGAAACTGATCCTGATTCAAAACGTATTGTTGATACTGCGCGCGGGCTTGAAGGGCTAAAGCGACAGTGGGGAGTGCATGCCGCTGGAGTGATTCTCAGTAAAGAGCCGCTTCTAGATGTAATTCCTATCCATAGACGAGAAGCGGATGGCGCAATCATTACCCAGTTCGATATGGGAGCTTGCGAATCTATCGGGCTTTTGAAGATGGACTTTCTTGGACTTCGAAATCTCTCTGTGTTAGATGATTGTTTGCTAAACATTAAGGCCAATAAGAATATTGATTTGGATCTTTCAACACTTACTTTGGATGATTTAAAGACTTATCAATTACTTGGTCGTGGTGAAACTCTTGGCGTGTTTCAACTCGACGGTGGCCCAATGCGGGCGCTACTTCGCCAAATGAATCCAGATTCATTTGAAGATATTTCAGCTGTTATCGCTTTATATCGTCCAGGTCCAATGGGTGTTAACGCGCATAATGATTATGCGGATCGCAAAAATAAGCGACAAGAAGTTGTCCCGATTCATCCCGAACTTACACAGGCGCTGGCTGAAATTTTGGGGGACACCTACGGGCTAATTGTTTATCAAGAACAGGTGATGGCGATTGCGCAGAAAGTTGCCGGCTTCAGTTTGGGCCGCGCAGATCTTCTGCGAAAAGCGATGGGTAAGAAGAATAAAGACATCCTGGATAAGGAATATGTAAATTTTGAAAAGGGAATGACAGATAACGGTTTCTCTAAATCCGCAATTGATAAATTGTGGGAGACTTTAATTCCATTCTCTGACTATGCGTTTAACCGGGCCCACAGCGCAGGCTATGGAATGGTTTCTTATTGGACTGCTTATCTAAAAGCGAATTATCCGACGGAATATATGGCAGCGCTATTAACAAGCGTTCGCGATGATAAAGATAAGAGTGCGCTCTATTTAAATGAATGCCGTCGGATGGGGATTAAGGTCCTTCCGCCAGATGTAAATGAATCACAATCTGACTACACCCCTCTAGGTACTGACATTAGATTTGGATTAACAGCTATTCGAAATGTGGGTGAGAACGTTGTTGCTTCAATCGTCGCAAATCGCGCAGTTGCTGGACGTTATGAGTCTTTTGGTGATTTCTTAACCAAAGTTGATGGCAATGTTTGTAATAAGAAGACCATCGAATCCTTGATTAAGGGTGGCGCTTTTGATTCTCTTAACCATCCGCGCAAGGGCTTAACCCTGATCTACTTGGAAGCAATTGATTCAGTTATGGAAGCGAAACGTGCTGAATCGATCGGTCAATTCGATTTGTTTGGTGGCTATCCAGGATCTGGAGAAACCGCTGTGACTGGTGTCGAAATTGATATCCCAAATCAAGAGTGGGATAAAGCGTTACTACTTAGTTATGAACGCGAAATGCTGGGGCTTTATGTTTCCGATCATCCGCTGCTAGGTGTTGAACACTTACTGCGTTCGGCCACAGATATGCCAATCAGCCAGATTAATGATGACTCGATTGGCCACGAACAAATTGTCACCATTGGCGGATTAATTACTCAGATTCAGCGCAAGGTTTCGAGACGTGGTGACTCTTGGGCAATTGTTACAGTTGAAGATCTTGAAGGTGCTATAGATGTTATGTTCTTCGCAAACTCTTACACCCAGCACTCAATGAACTTGATGGAAGATCGAATTGTAATTATCCGAGGACGTATTGATAAACGTGAAGAGCAAGTGAAACTTATGGCCTTGGATCTATCGACTCCAGATATCTCACTTGCACCATCTGGTCCACTTATAATTTCTATGGATACGGTGCGCTGCACACCACCAGTTGTCGATCGGATTAAAGAGATCTTGCGTTCCCACCCCGGAAAGCGAGAAGTTCATTTGAAACTTGATGATGGCCGAAAGAGCTTAGTTATGAAAATTGGCGATGATTTAAGAGTCACTGCCTCACCAAGTTTGAGCGCTGACCTCAAAGCAATACTCGGCCCCGACTGTCTGGTTTAGATTAGAATTGCGTCGTGAATCCCGTCGCAATCAGAACCGTAGATTTCCGCGGTCGCACTCTAAGTAAATCTGATTACCGCAGTGAACTGCCGCGCGCGGAACTAGATATAGATACAGCTCTTATTAGTATCAAGCCAATTCTTGAGAAGGTCGTGGGTGGATCTGAAAATGACCTCCTCGATCTCTGTGAAAAATTTGATGGCGTTAGGCCAAAATCAATTCGGGTTCCAATGGCTGAAATTTCTTCGGCCCTTGCGGATCTAGATCCAAATGTAAAGAGCGCACTTGAAGAAGCAATCCGACGAATAACTAAGGCACACACTGATCAATTGCGAACTGAAATTTTTACCCAAGTGGTTGATGGTGGTGAAGTTACCCATAAACAAATTCCAGTTGACCGAGTAGGACTTTATGTTCCAGGCGGACGTGCGGTTTATCCAAGTTCGGTGATAATGAATGTAGTTCCGGCACAAATTGCAAAAGTATCAAGTATCGCTGTTGCTTCGCCACCACAAATTGATAACAACGGTCTGCCAAATAAAACTATCTTGGCGACCTGCGCATTGCTAGGAATCACAGAGGTCTATGCAATCGGTGGCGCACAAGCAATTGCAATGTTTGCATATGGAGTTTCGGGTGTCTGTGAAAGTGCTGATTTAGTTACTGGCCCGGGAAATATTTATGTTGCAGCGGCAAAACGGGCACTTCGCGGTGTTATTGGAATTGACTCTGAAGCTGGTCCGACTGAGGTAGCAGTATTGGCCGATAAAACAGCAAACGCTGGCGAGGTTGCAGCCGATTTAATTAGTCAGGCTGAGCACGATGTTATTGCCGCGGCAGTACTAGTTACTGACTCAGTAGAACTAGCTGATGCTGTGAAAGTTGAATTATCTGTGCGGGTTTCGAAAACTAAACACGAAGAGCGAATTCGCACCGCACTTACTGGTAAACAATCTGCAATCGTTTTGGTAGATTCAATTACACAAGGGTTAGATGTTGTGAATGCCTATGCTGCAGAGCACCTTGAAATTCAAACGGTCAACGCAAAGGAAGATTCACTCTCGATAAGAAATGCTGGCGCGGTATTTATCGGACGCTTCACACCAGTTTCACTCGGTGACTATTCCGCGGGGTCGAATCACGTTCTTCCTACCGGTGGATGTGCATGTCACTCGAGTGGACTATCAGTACAAACATTTCTAAAGGGTGTCAGTTTTATCGAATACAACAAGGAAGCGTTTGCCACTATCGCAGAAAACGTAATAACACTTGCGAATTCTGAAGATTTACCAGCACATGGTGAAGCGATGAGCGCACGATTCGAGGAGAGCTGATGACGAATTCAAGGAAAGTTGATTGGCCGGAGTGGTTACCGATTCGAAGTGAACTAGCCGATCTAACCCCATATGGCGCTCCTCAAATAAGTGGAGTCACGGCATTGAATACGAATGAGAATCCATTTGCTGTTCCACAAGAGGTGGTTGAGCAAATGCTTTCCCGGCTTCCAAAAGTGTTAGAAAACCTAAATCGTTATCCAGATCGCGATGCCAATCTACTTCGCGAAGCCTTAGCAAACTACATAAATAGAAGTACAAAATCTGATTTCTCAATTTCAAATCTCTGGGCTGCAAATGGCAGTAATGAAATTCTCCAGACATTGATGTTGGCATGTGGAGGTAGGGGAGCGCTCGGATTCACGCCTTCTTATTCAGTGCACCCTTTAATCGCGAAGGCAACAGGTACTAATTGGAGCGAAGGTTATCGGGACAACAGTTTTGAAATTGATATGGATAAAGCGACTGCTCAAATTGCAGAGTTAACGCCAGGGTTAACATTTATAACAACACCTAATAATCCAAGCGGAACTGCAACTTCATTCGCAGATCTGGAAAAGTTAGCCTTAGCAACAAAGGCAGTTAAGGGTTTACTCATTGTTGATGAGGCATATGCCGAATTCTCAGCGGAAGAGTCTGCGGTCAAGCTGATTTCTACTTATCCAAACGTTGTAGTAGTTAGAACGATGAGCAAGGCATTTGCATTTGCCGGCGCCAGAGTTGGCTATGCAATTGGTGATGAATCAATAGTTAAAGCCTTGCTAGTCACAAGATTGCCCTACCACCTGAGTTCAGCAACCCAAGCTCTAGCCTTAGTAGCGCTCGAGAATTCATCGCTGCTTTTGGCTGAGGTTGCGGCGCTAGTATCAGAACGAGAACGCGTTGCACGTGAACTCTCTAAGTTGGGATTTGAAGTGGTTCCAAGTAGTGCCAACTTTTTACTGTTTCGCGGCTTTATGGGCGGTTCACCTGAAGCTTGGAAATCACTTGTTGATTCCGGCATCCTGCTCCGAGATGTGGGCCTAGAGGGATATCTTCGAGTAACAATTGGACTGCCAATCGAGAACGAGAAATTTTTAGCAGCTATCGCCGCACTTAAGCCATAATTGGTCAGGATTTAAAGCGCAAGTAATGTTGAGAAAAGGGAGTAAAATGAGAACAGCCCATGTAGTTCGTTCAACCAAAGAATCTAGCGTTGATGTAAAACTAAATCTAGATGGCACTGGTGTGATTGATATCGAAACTGGTGTTCCATTCTTCGATCACATGCTCTCTCAACTTGGCAAACACGCTGGCTTTGATTTAACCGTTAGAACGAAGGGTGATGTTGATGTTGATTCCCACCACACGGTTGAAGATACTTCACTTGCATTTGGCCAAGCGCTTAGAGAAGCTTTAGGTGACAAGGCAGGAATTCGCCGTTTCGGTGATGCAATGGTTCCGCTAGATGAAGTTCTAGTTCAAGCCGCAGTTGATCTTTCGGGTCGTCCTTACCTAGTACATCGCCAACCAGAAATCGTTGAACTAATTGGAACATTCGACACAACTCTTGGTCGCCATATCTGGGAATCAATTGTTGCCGAAGCGCGTATCGCTCTGCATGTTCGTGTCTTAGAAGGACGCAATGCCCACCACGTTTTTGAAGCGCAATTCAAAGCGGTTGCACGCGCACTGCGTGAAGCATGTGCATTAGATACCAAAGTCTCCGGAATTCCATCAACAAAGGGCGTTCTTTGATCGCAATTCTGGATTATGGATCTGGCAATCTACGTTCAGCACAACGCGCTTTCGAATTGGCGAGTGATGAAGTAATTGTCACGAACGATGTAAAGAAATGCCTCGAAGCCGATGGGCTAGTGATTCCTGGAGTCGGAGCATTTGCCGCTTGCATGGATCAGCTCGTGAGCGCTGGTGGGAAGGAAATAATTGCCGCACGAGTTGCGAAGTCAAAACCGATTTTCGGAATTTGTGTAGGAATGCAGATTCTATTTGAAAATAGTTATGAAAAACAGGAGAGCACCGGATTGGGATTATTGGAAGGGGAGGTAAGCGAAATCTTGGCACCAATACTTCCGCACATGGGCTGGAACACAATAAATGTTGCGCAGGGCTCAAAGTTATTTGCTGGGGTTAGCGAGGAGCACTTTTATTTCGTACATTCGTATGCCGCCAAGAATCCAGTTTTTGGTGCCATAAATTCAACCTGCAATTACGGTGAAGATTTTCTCGCCGCAGTGGAGATAGATTTTATTGTTGCAACACAATTCCACCCAGAAAAGAGTGGCGCGGCAGGCGCGAAATTGATTAGTAATTGGGTGGGTTCATTATGACTGGATTGAAAAAGCAAATATTGGAAATCCTTCCCGCGATAGATGTTAAAGATGGCCGAGCTGTTCGACTTGTTCAAGGTGAGCTATCACAAGAAAGCACTTATGGACTTCCGGTAGATGTCGCCCGTGATTTTGTTTCCCAAGGTGCCGAATGGATTCACCTAGTGGACTTAGATGCCGCATTTGGAATCGGAAGTAACTTTGAGTTAATCCAAGAGGTAATTAAGAGCGTTGATATCAAGATTGAATTATCAGGTGGAATTCGTAATGAAGAAACGTTGATTCGTGCGCTTTCAACTGGATGCACGAGAGTAAACCTTGGTACTGCCGCAATTGAAGATCCTGAGTGGACGGCAAAAGTAATTTCCGAATACGGCCCAAGGATTGCAGTTGGCTTAGATGTTCGCGGCCACACTCTCGCTGCCAGAGGTTGGACTCGTGAAGGCGGGGACCTTTTTGAGATGATTGAGTTGTTAGATGCCGCAGGATGTTCGCGCTACATCGTTACTGACGTGGCAAAGGATGGAACACTTACGGGTCCTAACTTCGAATTGCTTAAAGAGGTTTGCGCTGTGACCAAGGTTCCGGTTATTGCTAGTGGCGGCATTTCTGTTATTCAAGATTTAACTGATCTTCGCAACTTGACGCCAATTGGAATTGAAGGTGCAATTGTCGGCAAGGCTATTTATTCCGGATCATTTTCCTTGGAGCAAGCGTTGAAAGCTGCTCGCGAATGACGCTAGCAAAGAGAGTAATTCCTTGTCTTGATGTTGCGGGCGGTCGGGTCGTTAAAGGGGTTAACTTTAAAGATTTAGTCGATGCTGGTGATCCAGTGGAGTTAGCCAAAAAATATGGCCTCGAAGGCGCCGATGAATTAACATTCTTAGATATTTCTGCAAGCATCGAAGAGCGAGCAACAACTCTGGAGATTGTGAGACGCACAGCAGAGCAGGTGTTCATTCCACTAACTGTTGGTGGCGGCATTCGAAGCGCTGAAAATGTAAATGAATTATTACGTGCAGGGGCAGATAAAATTTCAATAAATACAGCCGCAATCGCTAGACCAGATTTAATCAACGAAATTTCAGATCGCTTTGGCAATCAGGTTCTTGTTCTCTCGGTCGATGCAAGAAGAGCCGATACTAAATCGGGCTTTGAAGTGACGACACATGGTGGACGACAGAGTTCTGGCCTAGATACGTTGGCTTGGATAGAGGAAGGCATTAGAAGAGGAGCCGGTGAAATTCTGCTGAATTCAATGGATGCAGATGGTACAAAATCAGGATTTGATATTGAAATGCTTAAAGCTGTCCGAGAAATTTCGAGTGTTCCCGTCATCGCAAGCGGTGGCGCCGGCAAAATTTCAGATTTCGCTCTCGCGATTGAAGCAGGAGCCGATGCCGTATTGGCTGCAAGCGTCTTTCACTTCGGGAATTTCACAATTAAAGATGTAAAGAAAGATTTAGAAAAGTGCGGTTTCTCAATTCGCGCTTGATGCCAAATAGGGGAGAATAAGCACATGTCAGTTATACCTACCTCTATACAGGAGCGCCTCTCTAAAGGTGAGTTGATATCGGTAATCGCGCAGGATGTCGAGAGTAGAGAAGTGTTAATGATTGCTTGGATGAATCAAGAAGCGCTAACCAAGACCTTAGAAACAAAGCAGGCAACTTATTGGAGTCGTAGTAGAAACGCACTCTGGTTAAAGGGTGAAAGTTCTGGACATTTCCAAGAGGTGAAGTCAGTTGCCTATGACTGTGACAGTGATGCGATATTGCTTCAAATCGTTCAGACGGGAGCAGCTTGTCATACCGGAGAACGAAGTTGTTTTCATAACAGGATTGAATTAGCATGATAGAAATTATCGCGCTGGCAGTCTCTTTACTACTTCTAACTTATTTTATTTTTCGAATCTCCCGTCGTGGGATATCTAAGAGATATGAACGCAAGCCAGAGAATCCGTGGAGCGCATTAAGTGAGGGGATTGACCCAACGATATGAAAAAATTTTTGAGTGAAAAACAACCTTGGCTTACCTTTATCTTTAGGCTAATTCTTGGTGGAGTGTTATTGGTAGCCGGTGGATTGAAAGTTACGGATCCATACGCTTCCGCCACCGCTGTGCGCGCGTATCAAGTTTTACCAGTACCAATTGCAAATTTGCTTGGCTTTGTTCTGCCATTCATAGAAGTTGGGTTGGGAATCTTTTTGATTGTTGGAGTCTGGGTCAAGTTTATATCGCTTTTGGGTGCAGCACTGATGCTGGTTTTTGTATTAGCAATCGGACAAGCATGGGCCCGAGGAATCTCCCTCGATTGTGGATGTTTTGGCAAAGGCGGATTGAGAGACACCACAGAGTTACCTGTGTTGACTTACGCCATCGAGATTCTTCGCGATCTTGCCTTAGCGATCCTTGGAGGTTATTTGTATCGCTTCCCACAGGGTAAATTAGGGTTAGATAAATCAGTTGAATCAGATAGCGGACTAAGGGGAGAGAACGATGGCAAGTAATAATTCTGGAGATAAAGGTTTGCGCGCAATCGTTATTGGAATGATTGTGTTCGTGTTAGCCATAACTGGAATATTTGTTTATCTTGATAAGAAGCCTGCGCAGAACGCACTTACACCTGCATCTATTTCAAAAGCTGATGGCTCTGGATTGGTGTTCAACCCAACAGTTAAGCCACAAATTGATATTTGGGAGGACTTCCAATGTCCTGCCTGTCGTGATTTTGAAGCGATTAATAATGAATATATCAAGTCACTTATCGCTGATAAGAAAGCAAAAGTTGTTTATCATCCATTAACTTTCATCGGAGCGCGCTCAACGACTGGCTTTAATGAATCAATCGTTGCAGCTAACGCAGCTGCCTGTGCAATGGACGAAGGTCGATTCCTGGAGATGCATGAAATTCTCTACCAGAATCAAGGTTCAGGCGAGAACACTGGAAAGTGGACGAAAGAATTTATGATCGCACTTGGAAACAAGATTGGGGTAACTTCTATGAAGTTCCAAAATTGCGTTACTGAAGGAAATTACGCCCTCTGGACTGAATCAATTTCTTCCTATGCAGCTGTTAAAAATGTTAATTCAACACCAACAGTCTTTGTAAATGGCAAAGAGCTAAGTCGAGAAGGTGGCGAATACAGCGATCCTGCTAAATTCCAGGCCGCACTAGCCGCTGGTGGAGTTAAGTAACTTCTAAGCAAAAAGCTAAATGAAGACTTATATCCCAACTCCGAGTTCATCAACTCTGGAGTTGGGATTTTTCACGCTCCATTATTACGCGCTTTGTATCTTACTTGGAATAATTGTGGCTATCTGGGTAACGAAGAAGCGCTATACCGCTTTAGGCGGCAATCCAAATGATATTTCTGATTTAGCAATTTATGCAGTTCCATCAGGAATCATTGGTGGGCGGGTTTATCACGTATTAACTTCACCTCAGAAGTATTTCGGTGAAGGCGGATCTCCTTTTGCAGTATTTAAAATATGGGAAGGCGGCCTCGGAATCTGGGGCGCTATTGCTTTCGGAGCGCTAACAGTCTTCATCTACTTTAAGAGGCGAAGTACTTCGCTAACTTTTGCACAACTTGCAGATTCAATCGCTCCAGCCTTATTACTTGCACAGGCAATCGGAAGATTTGGAAACTGGTTCAATGGTGAGCTTTTCGGTAGACCAACAGAAGTTTTCTGGGCACTGGAGATTCCTCCGGAAAATAGAACGATCGGTTTCGAAAACTTTACGACATTTCACCCAACTTTTTTATATGAAGCGATCTGGTGCTCGATCGTCGCGCTTTATATTATGCGCTCGAGATTTTTCCAAAAGATTTCGGGTAGTGGGGCGGTCTTCTTCTTTTATGCTTTTAGTTATTCGTTCGGTCGCTTATTTATTGAGGCCATTCGTATCGATGACGCCAATGAATTAATGGGTCTCCGGCTAAATATTTGGGTTTCGGCAATAATCTGTGCTGGTGGTGCCGCTCTTTTCCTGCGGAAAATATCCAGATATCCCAGAAAGTAATCCCGGTAGATATAGAATTTGGTCATGGCTCTGAGCGATGTTTACCTAAGAAATTCACACCACAAGATTCATAAAGCAGGGTGGTTGCGTGCCGCTGTTCTTGGTGCAAATGACGGTCTCGTCTCTACGGCAAGCTTGATGATCGGTGTATCTGCTGCGCAGGCAGAAAACTTTTTGATTACAGCAGGAGCGGCTGGTATCGCCGCCGGTGCTATGTCCATGGCAGTTGGTGAATACATTTCGGTTCGTTCACAAAATGATATTGAGGAATCAGATCGCCTACTTGAAATAGAACACCTAGCAATTGATCCAGAGGGCGAGCTTGAGGAGCTAATTGAAATTTATATGAAGCGCGGCCTTGATCGTGAACTTGCAACTAAAGTCGCAAAGACAATGACTGAAAAAGATGCACTTGAAGCTCATCTACGTGATGAATTAGGACAACATCCACATACAAAGGCGCGTCCAGTTCAAGCAGCGGTTGCTTCGGCGATTGCATTCACCGCTGGCGGTTTGGTGCCATTTGTTGGCGCACTTGCCCCAACACTTGGAACCAAAGTAATGAGCATTATTGGGTTTACCTTGGTTGGCTTGGTCGGCACGGGAGTTCTGAGCGCTCGAACCGCAGGCTCACCATACGGAAAGACCACATTGCGAATTCTGATCGGCGGCTCACTCGGTATGGCAATCACTGCAGGAATTGGCTCACTAGTCCACCTGACAGGTATATAAATCTCGGCTTAATTGCTATTCTTACTCTCTTATATTCAACTAAGTAAACGTTGGGCCATTGTCGTCCCGATGCACCTAAGCAATTAATTTAGGAGTCATCGTGACTTTGTTTTCGACAGTGCCACTTGCGCAAGGTTTATACGACCCAGCCCAAGAACGCGATTCTTGTGGTGTTGCGATGGTTGCTACGTTAAATAAAAAGGCAACTCACGAAATTGTTTCTCAGGGACTAACCGCGCTTCGTAATATGGAGCATCGCGGCGCGACTGGAGCCGAACCGGATAGTGGAGACGGTGCTGGCATTTTAATTTGTATTCCTGATTCTTTCTATCGAGAAGTTGTAGATTTTAAGCTACCTGAATTTGGCGCTTATGCGACCGGAATCCTTTTTGTAGATAAATCCTTCTCTGATCGCAAATCAATAGAAGCGATTGCGACTGAAGAGGGTCTAAATATTCTTGGATGGCGAGACCTTCCAATTGATTCAAAATCTATTGGTAAAACTGCGCTCTCAGTTATGCCGAATTTTCAGCAAATATTTCTAAGTGGCAAGGGCGGCGAACTTGATTTAAATCTCGAACGTAAGGCATTTTGTTTCAGAAAACGTATCGAGCACCAGTTCCCGATTTATGTTCCATCGCTATCGGCTCGGACGATTGTTTATAAAGGAATGCTCACAACTGGTCAGCTGGAAGAATTCTTCCCAGATCTTTCAGATACGAGAGTGGTTTCAACACTTGCTTTGGTTCACTCAAGATTCTCGACAAACACTTTTCCATCTTGGCCACTTGCTCACCCGTATCGCTACATTGCCCACAATGGTGAAATTAATACTGTTCGTGGAAACCGCAACTGGATGCGGGCCCGCGAATCGCTTCTAGCAAGCGAAATTATTCCGGGTGATTTAAGTCGACTCTTCCCAATTGTTGATAATTCAAGTAGCGACTCAGGTTCATTTGATGAGGTTTTAGAACTTCTCTATTTAGGTGGACGTTCATTGCCACATGCAGTTCTAATGATGATTCCAGAAGCTTGGGAAAATCATGCAACGATGTCAAAAACTCGAAGAGATTTTTATGCTTTTCATTCGACAATCATGGAGCCTTGGGATGGTCCTGCTTGCATTACCTTTACCGATGGCAAGCAGATAGGCGCTGTTTTAGACCGCAATGGACTTCGCCCATCTCGATATTGGATTACAAAAGATGGACTTGTAGTTCTTGCGAGTGAATTCGGAGTACTTGATTTCAAACCAGAAGAGATTGCAAGCAAGGGAAGGTTGAAGCCGGGACGTATGTTCTTGGTCGACATAGAAGCTGGACGAATTATCGAAGATGATGAAATTAAAGATGGGCTAGCAAACGCTGCTCCTTATGGTGAATGGTTGCATGCAGGCCTTGTAAGACTAGAAGATCTTCCTGCGCGTGAACATATTGTTTATCCGCACTCATCTGTAGTCCGTCGTCAACGAGCATTTGGCTATACCGAAGAAGAAATTCGAATCATTTTGACTCCGATGGCAAAGAGTGGTGGCGAAGCCCTTGGTTCGATGGGAACTGATTCACCAATCGCAGCAATTTCTGCAAAACCACGATTGCTCTTTGATTATTTCTCACAATTGTTTGCGCAAGTAACTAACCCACCTCTTGATGCAATTCGTGAAGAGCTTGTAACTAGCCTGTCTGGTTCGGTCGGACCAGAATTTAACTTGCTCGATCCAGGACCGGCATCATGTCGTCAGATCGCACTTGATTTCCCAGTAATTGATAACGATGAACTTGCAAAGCTAATTCACGTAAACGCAGATGGAAATCAACCAGGTTTTGCTGCTCACGTTGTTCGCGGTCTCTTTCCAGTCCAAGGTGGAGGGGAAGCTCTTGCCAACCGCATAACTGAAATTCGCCTAGAGGTTTCGCAAGCGATTAAAGATGGCGCACACATAATTGTTCTTTCCGACCGTGATGGCGATGCTGAAGATGCTCCAATTCCATCACTGCTTTTAACGGCAGCGGTACACCATCATTTAATTCGCGAAAAAACCCGAACCAAAGTTGGGTTGATTGTTGAATCTGGTGAAGTTCGTGAAGTTCATCATGTTGCGCTTCTCGTTGGTTTTGGTGCGGCCGCGATCAATCCTTATCTTGCAATGGAATCTGCGGAGGATTTAGTTCGTCAAGGTGTTATAACTGGTATTACTCCGGAAAAAGCCGTTGCAAACCTTATTAAATCATTAGGTAAAGGCGTACTAAAAGTTATGTCGAAGATGGGTATTTCGACGATTGCCTCATACACAGGTGCCCAAGTTTTCGAAGCTATCGGGTTGTCTCGTGAAGTTGTTGATGAATATTTTGTTGGCGTCACATCCAAGCTCGGTGGCATTTCAATAGACATGATTGCCGAAGAGACCATTAAACGTCACCACATTGCCTACCCGCCAGGTGGCGAGATTCCTGGGACTAAACGACTTCCTATTGGTGGTGAATATCAGTGGCGTCGTGATGGCGAGCCTCACTTATTCGATCCTGAAACTGTCTTCGCTCTTCAACATGCAACTCGCAATAAGCGTTATGACATATTCAAGCGTTACACAAACCGAGTTGATGATCAATCAAAGCGTCTAATGACACTTCGCGGCCTCTTTGAATTCAAGATTGGTCTGCGTCCAGCAATTGCTATTGAGGAAGTAGAAAGTCGCTCGGAAATCATTAAGCGCTTCTCAACTGGGGCAATGTCCTACGGTTCAATTTCTGCTGAGGCCCATGAAACTTTAGCGATTGCGATGAATCGAATTGGCGGCAAATCAAACACAGGAGAAGGCGGTGAGGATCCCGACCGTTACATCCTCGAAGCTAATGGCGACTCTCGTCGTTCTGCTATTAAACAAGTTGCTTCTGGGCGATTCGGAGTAACAAGTGAATATTTAGTTAATGCAGATGATATTCAAATCAAGATGGCACAAGGCGCAAAGCCAGGTGAAGGTGGTCAACTTCCTGGCGGAAAGGTCTACCCGTGGATTGCGAAGGTTCGTTATTCAACTCCTGGCGTAGGTTTGATTTCACCACCTCCGCATCACGATATTTATTCAATTGAAGATCTGGCACAACTAATTCACGATTTAAAGAATGCAAATAAGAACGCAAGAGTTCACGTGAAATTGGTGGCCGAAGTTGGAGTCGGAACTGTTGCTGCAGGGGTAAGTAAGGCACATGCAGATGTTGTACTTATTTCTGGCCACGATGGTGGAACTGGTGCTTCTCCGCTCACCTCACTAAAACATGCTGGCGCTCCTTGGGAACTTGGTCTAGCTGAAACTCAACAGACACTTATGTTAAATGGTTTACGTGATCGCATTGTTGTTCAAGTAGATGGCCAGATGAAAACTGGTAGAGACATTGTGATTGCTGCTCTCCTCGGAGGCGAAGAGTTTGGTTTCGCTACCGCGCCACTTGTGGTTTCAGGTTGCGTAATGATGCGGGTATGTCATCTAGACACATGTCCTGTTGGAGTTGCGACACAAAATCCAGAGCTTCGCGCGCGCTTCAATGGCAAACCTGAGTTTGTCGAAACCTTCTTTGAATATATTGCTGATGAAGTACGTGAACATTTAGCCGCTCTTGGCTTTAGGACTTTACAAGAAGCAATCGGTCAAGTCGAATACTTAGATACCAAGAAAGCAATCCATCACTGGAAGGCGAGTGGCTTAGACCTTGCACCATTACTTGCAGGTCCAGTGGCTGGAGATACATCCCCTCGTCATAACACAACAAAGCAAGAGCATGGTTTAGCTGCGGCGCTTGATAATAAGTTAATCGAATTGGCACAACCAGCCTTAACAAATGGCGAGAGCGTTAACATTGAAGTTCCTGTTAAGAATGTAAATCGTACTGTTGGAACGATGTTGGGGTCAGAGATCACCCGCAAGTTTGGTGGGGTAGGACTTTCTCCAGACACAATTAACGTTTCGCTCCATGGAACAGCTGGAAACTCATTTGGTGCATTTATTCCGAGAGGGCTAACGCTTCGTCTTTACGGTGATGCCAATGATTACGTAGCTAAAGGTCTATCTGGGGGGCGAGTAATAGTTCGACCTGATGAGAAGGCGAGCTTTAAGTCAGAAGCGAATGTAATTGCCGGAAACGTTATTGGTTATGGTTCGACTTCAGGTGAAATCATGATTCGTGGAAAAGTTGGTGAGCGCTTCTGCGTTCGAAATTCTGGTGCCATTGCCGTTGTTGAAGGTGTTGGCGACCATGGTTGTGAATATATGACTGGTGGAACTGTTCTAATTCTTGGCGCCACAGGTCGTAACTTTGCAGCGGGTATGTCCGGAGGTCGCGCCTTCGTAATGGATCTAGATGCAGCGCTTGTTAACACTGAGATGGTTGATGTTCTAAAAATGCCTGCCGACCAAGAGCTAATTGTTAAGAACCTCATCTCGAAGTTTGTGGCCGAAACTGGCTCGGAAGTTGGTACAAAATTGCTAGGAGATTGGGAAGAAGCAAAGCGTCGCATCTCAATGGTTATGCCTCGTGATTATGCGCGCGTACTTGCTGCGATGGAGCGAGCAGAACGCGAAGGTTTGCCTGTAGATAAAGTTGTAATGGAGGCGTTAAATGGCTGATCCAAAAGGTTTTCTAACTACACCTAGAGCAACACCGACTCGCCGTCCAGTAGATGTACGCATTCTTGATTGGAAAGAAGTTTACGAACCTCAAGAGTTTGGTGATCTTCAAAAGCAGGCTGGTCGCTGCATGGATTGTGGAATTCCGTTCTGTCATCAAGGGTGCCCACTTGGTAATTTGATTCCAGAGTGGAATGACTTGATCTGGCGGGGCGAAACTCGTGAAGCAATAGATCGCCTACATGCGACAAATAACTTTCCGGAATTTACTGGTCGCCTATGTCCAGCCCCATGTGAAACCGCCTGTGTAGTCGCAATTAATGCGGAAGCTGTAACTATTAAGCAAGTAGAACTCCGCACAATTGAAGAGGCCTTTAAAAATGGGTCAGTTATACCGCTACCATCAGAACGATTAACTGGAAAAACAGTTGCAGTCATCGGTTCCGGACCAGCAGGTCTAGCCGCTGCTCAACAACTAACTCGCGCTGGTCATACCGTTGCGGTTTATGAGCGAGGCGAGAAGCCTGGTGGATTGTTGCGTTATGGAATACCTGAATTCAAAATGGAGAAGTCAATCGTTGATCGTCGAATTGCACAGATGGAAGCCGAGGGAACTCGTTTCCGCAGTGGAATTAATGTCGGAGTAGATATAACTGGAAGTGAACTTCGTACAAAATATGATGCGATAGTCATCGCAGTTGGTGCTACAAACTGGCGCGATATTAAGGTTCCTGGTCGCGAATTTAAAGGTATCTATCAAGCGATGGAGTACTTGCCTTGGGGAAACAAGCAGGGACTAAATGAATTAAGTGAAGCTCCGCCAATTAATGCAAAGGGCAAGCACGTCATAATTCTCGGTGGTGGGGACACCGGTGCGGATTGTTTAGGAACCGCTATTCGTCAAGGTGCAGCAAGTGTTACGCAACTTGAGATTATGCCAAGACCAACCGAAGAGCGTCCTACATCTCAACCTTGGCCAACATATCCAATGATCTATCGAGTGAGCAGCGCACATGAAGAAGCAGGAGAACGTCTCTTCGCAGTGTCAACTGAGGAATTTCTAGGTAACCCTGATGGAACTCTTCGTGCAATCAAATTGGTTGAAACTGAATTGGTTGATGGAAAATTTGAAAAAGTTGCAGGTTCTGAAAAGGAAATTCTTGCAGATTTAGTATTTCTAGCGATGGGCTTTGTGGGGCCTGAAAAATCAGAACTTCTTTCGCAACTAGAAGTTGCACTCGATGATCGAGGAAATATTGCTCGTGATGGAAGTTACGCAACAAATATTGAGGGCGTATTTGTGGCGGGAGATGCCGGTCGAGGTCAATCACTAATTGTGTGGGCTATCGCTGAAGGAAGAAGCGCCGCGGCAGCCGTAGATGAATTCTTGGTGGGCCAGACTCAACTTCCATCACCAATCGAACCAACTGCACGTCCAATGATGGTTTAGTCGATCTATTCCATACAATTGGTTATATATAACTAGATGCAATCCAGGAACAAATAGAGAAGGTTTAATAAATGCGTAGAGCAAAGATTGTTTGCACCATGGGCCCAGCTGTTGAATCACCAGAGAAGGTCGATCAACTTATTGCTGCGGGCATGAACATGGCTCGCTTAAATCTTTCTCACGGGGGTTATCCCGAGCACCAGGCCAGACTTGATGCCGTAAGAGCAGCAGCCACTAAAGCCGGAATCGCCGTCGCAATCCTCGTTGATCTTCAGGGTCCAAAAATTCGCCTAGCTAGATTCGAAAGCGGTCCACACGATTTAGCGCGTGGTGATATTTTTACAATCACAACTGATGATGTTCCTGGAACTAAGGAGCGCGTTGGCACAACATACAAAGGCTTGCCAGGAGATTGCAAAGTGGGGGACCGGATTCTTATCGATGATGGAAAGGTCACTGTCGAAGTTATCGAAGTTAAAGGAAACGATGTAATAACAAAGTGCATTGAACCAGGAGCAGTAAGCAATAACAAAGGAATAAATCTTCCTGGAGTTGCTGTTTCCGTTCCAGCGCTCTCTGAAAAAGATATGGAAGATCTTCGCTGGGGGCTGCGCGCTGGTGCTGATTTTATTGCGCTCTCATTTGTGCGAAATGCGGCGGATATTGTGGATGTACATCGCATTATGGATGAAGAGGGAGTTCGTCGTCCGGTTATTGCAAAGATTGAAAAGCCACAAGCCGTAGATAATCTAGAGGAAATTGTGGCAGCATTTGATGGCATCATGGTTGCACGTGGTGATCTCGGTGTTGAAATGCCGATTGAAGAAGTTCCACTCGTCCAAAAACGTTGTGTAATGCTCGCTCGCGAGGCAGCGAAGCCAGTTATTGTCGCAACTCAAATGTTGGATTCAATGATTTCAAACTCTCGCCCAACTCGAGCCGAAGCAACAGATTGCGCTAACGCAGTCCTAGATGGTGCAGATGCCTTAATGCTTTCAGGTGAAACAAGTGTTGGTGAATTCGCGATTGAAGCCGTAACAACTATGGCTCGAATTATTGAACGCACAGAAGAGGCAATGCTCGATCGCATTCCTGCCCTTCGCCACGAACCAAAAACTAAAGGTGGAGCAATCACTAAGGCAGCAACAGAAGTTGGTGCAATTGTTGATGCTAAATTCTTAATCGCATTCACTCAGAGCGGCGATTCAGCAAGAAGGATGTCGAGACTTCGTTCTCCTATTCGAATAATGGCCTTCACGCCTGAGGCTGCTGTTTACAATCAACTCGCACTTTCTTGGGGGGTTGAATCAAAGATTACTCAAATGGTTTCACATACGGATGAGATGGTTGCGCAAGTTGACCGAATTCTCATCGATTCAAATAGCGTACAAAAAGGAGATAACGTCATCATTGTGGCTGGCTCGCCTCCCGGAATTCCTGGCTCAACTAATGCAATGCGCGTCCACCGCGTTGGTGATGCTGTCGAAGGAATTGCCCCGGCATATCGTAAGTAGTTAAAGTAGCCTCTTCTAATAAGTTGAAATTGCCTCGGTACTCCAACGGTAGAGAGGGCGGACTCAAAATCCGCACAGTGTCGGTTCAAATCCGACTCGAGGCACGTGAGTCAAAATAGAACCGCAAGAATTTTAGTTGCGGAAGATGAAGCGTTAATTCGCCTTGACCTTGTAGAGATGTTGACTGAGGCGGGTTACGAAGTAGTAGCCCAAGCGACGAATGGCGTTGAAGCGATTGCGCTAGCAAAGGAATTTAAACCAGATCTTGCGATACTTGATGTGAAGATGCCGGAGCTTGATGGAATTTCTGCGGCACAAGAAATTATTGAGATCTCTCCAGTTTTAATGCTGACTGCCTTTAGCCAGAAAGAGCTAGTTGAAAGAGCGCGAGATGCCGGCGTAATGGCCTATGTAGTGAAACCATTTAGCATCAACGACTTAACGCCAGCAATTGAAATTGCGATGAGTAGGCATCTACAAATGCGTTCTCTCAAGGAGGAGGTCACTGACTTACATGAACGCCTTGAAACCCGGAAGATTGTCGACCGCGCAAAGGGCATTCTGATGGCAGCGATGAACCTGAGTGAGCCTGAGGCATTTAGCTGGATCCAGCGGGCGGCTATGGATCGAAGAATTAGTATGAAGGCGGTGGCACAGGCGGTGATTTCGCCAGATTCGGTCCCTGATAGATAGAAAATGGCGAGAAGTTGCGCTTGAATTTCACCGTATTGCTCTTTGTAACAATCGGGTAAAGAGTGTCCAAATGGCTAAATTCCACTTGAGTTCACCTGTAGTTCACCTATAGCCTTCACTCCTCCCTGTCCCGGGACGGAAATAAACAAGCTGTGGAAACACAGAAAACAGGAAGGTCTACATGAATAAGAACTCAAAGCGCGTTCTTGCTGTTGTAGCTGCATCTGCCCTTGCATTAGGAACAGTTGTAACTTCACAAGCAAACGCAGCAGTTAAAGAAGTAACTCTTATGTTCCAAGGTCCACTAACTGGTGGAGATGCACAACTTGGTCAAGATCAACTTCCAGGCGCAATTTTTGCAATTGCAGAATACAATGCAACAAACCCAAAGGTTAAGATCAAGCTTGAAAAGGCTGACTCACAATGCGATGGAACTGTTGCTGCGAACATCGCACCAGGTGTTGCTGCTAATAAGAAGGTAATCGGCGTAATCGGAACATCATGTTCAGGTGAAGCTCGTAACTCATTCCCTTCATACATCGCTGCAGGCCTA
>CAEZZG010000009.1_pt1 | contig 48460 bp, 41 predicted proteins | sample 7266311 | NCBI WGS metagenome assembly CAEZZG01 (sample SAMEA6813955, study PRJEB35770) | uncultured Actinomycetes bacterium | biome: Freshwater; feature: Freshwater reservoir; material: water | place: Czech Republic | collected 2016-08-15 | depth 30m m
AGACTTGGTGCGACTGTGCGTTCTTCTAATTCAGGATCGAGAATGACCATGAGTTCATATCTACGCATAAGTTAACCCCACCTCCTCTGGACTAAAGCGGCCACGGAATTTCCGCGGCAGGAGGGTTATTGCTCCTTCGCGAAAACCACGGGTGTGGCTTCCTTGGAGGAAGGCTAAGCGTAACCCTGACCTACGCCAGATAAAAATTCAAGGTTCTGTGGGCCAAATTTAGGTGTGGATTTACGCATAAGGCGCAGCGAGAACCAGGTCAGTGCCGATATTCGAAGCAGAATTGCGAAGGCATAGGCCCCGGCAGGAATCGCGAATTTAGCTCCCGAAATTGAGGCCAGATATTGCCAAATCGCGAAGTGATAAATCAATTCTGCAAATTGCCAGATCCAGAAATCAATACGATCTCTCTTATCTAACATTGCTAAAACTGCGAGTGGGGTTAACCATAAAACATATTGTGGTGAATAAACCTTGCTAGATATTACAAAGATAGCAACAATAAAAAATGCAATGGAGGCTAGCGAAGGAATTTTTGTTATTCCAAAGACAAATAAGGTAAATGCAAGTGCACCTAGCGCAAAAAATATTATCGTGATTAAGTTTAGATTATTAACTTTAAATCCAAAAATATCTAGAGCATGCCAAATTGATCCCCAATCGGCTGCGCGCTCAGAATTCAATTTAAAGAATCGAAGCCAACCGGTAGGAGTTGTGATTATAAAAGGTAAATTGATTACTAACCATGTGCCTGTTGTTACTAGGAGATAACTTATGAGTTCCTTAATTTTTCTTTTGCGAATGAAAATAAGAAATATTGGTAGTAGTAAAACTACTGGGAAGAATTTGGTAGCAATTGAAATTCCTAAGGCGATGGCGCTCTTTCTGTAATTTAACTTATCAAAATAATAGATTGCGGCAAGAGCGCTTATAACCGCCCAGATATCCCAATTAATATAGAGAGAGGCAATAACAGCAGGTGCTACTGGAAACAAATACCAGAGTTCGGGTTTCATTCTTTTTAATAAAACTACTGAGCCAATGAATAAGAGGGCAACTAGTATTGCATTTATGTCAAAGTAGTTTCGATATTTATTTCCGCTATCACTAACCAAATACGAACTTGCCCACATCACGACGCCAGTAATTGGTGGATATTCGACGGCATTTGTTCCACTGGCATAAGGCCAGGAGTGTTTGATTAGTCCACGCTCTCCGAAGAGTGCAGGTAGGTCCGAATAACAGGCGTGAATGTAATCACCTGGTGGGCTCCACCCATTTACTCGACAGTTATCAAATTTGGCAAAAGATATTAACGCTGCAAGAAGTGCGAGAAGAACTGCGCTCTTAGCGAAGGTTTTCACTGCTTGGCTGCGAGTTTCTTCTTCTTGGTTGCTCCTGATTCATATTTGCCCGCAAGTTCAGGATCGAGAGTTGGAACAGCATCTAAATAAGAGACTGGATCAGTACCACCAATATTTGCTGGTTCTGGGAATGAGGTAGCAGGCATACCTTTTTGCGCAAGCTTTGTATAAGAGTTCCAAACTTGCGCCGGGAAAGTTCCGCCGGTGAATGCATAGTTGCCGCCGATTCCATTCAAAGATTGAGTTGCATCATCTCTAAACATCGCGACAGTTGTTGCGAATTCAACTGTGTAACCATTAAACCAAGCAGATGCATTATCTGTTGTAGTTCCGGTTTTCCCAGCAGTTGGTCGGCCAACTCCACTACCTGCGGCGCCACCAGTTCCATATTTTGTGACTTGTTCAAGTGCATAAGTTAGATCCGCCATTACATCTGGCTGGAAGGCTTGTTGTGCTTGAATCTTTCCTTCATAGAGCACGCCTTTATTTGCTCCTAAGACTTCTTTAATTATGAATGGCGTTGCATAAGTTCCATTCGCAGCGAAAGTAGCGTAAGCAGAAGCCATATCAATAACATGTGGTGATGCAACTCCGAGTGAAATTGAAGGTGTTGGCATTAAGGCGACCGTGTTTGGAATACCAGCGCGACGAGCAACATCAACAACGTTATCTAACCCTGCCTTAATCCCAAGCGGCACAAAAATTGTATTAATTGAATGAGCGGTTGCATCAAGTAAATCTATTTCGCCCTCTTGTTCGTTGCTGTAATTAAAGACTGGATATGGCTTTCCAACATCATCAAAAACTTGTGGTGACTTTCCACTCCAAATTGAAGAGAGTGGTATTCCTTGTTCTAGTGCTGCAATAAGCGCAAATGGCTTAAATCCAGAACCCGCTTGAGTGATTGACTGAGTTGCACCATTTAATTGCGTTACTAAATAATCTTTTCCACCATAAAGCGCGACTATTTCGCCAGTCCCAGGTCTAATCGAAACTAACGCTGCATGGAAGTTCTCTGGCGCCTTCTTTGGGCCTCGGGTATCCATTGCTCTTACTGCAGCTGTTTGATTCTTCTTCTCTAAGGTTGTTTTAATTACATATCCGCCAGTTTGTAACTGCGCCTCACTGAAACCTAATTTTGCTAACTCATGGACAACCCAAGAGATTACATATCCTTTAGGGCCAGCTAGTGCTCCGGAAGTTACGCGATCTCTAATTAGAGGATAAGTTAATTTTGTAGCATCTGCTTTAGTCAACCATTCTTTTGCAATCATTCCATCAATTACATATTGCCATCGCGCTTTAAGCCGTGCCGCATTTTCTTTGCTGTATGAAGGATCGTAATAACCGGGAGAGCGCAGAATACTCGCAAGGATTGCGGCTTGCGAAATAGATAAGTTGCTGACGCTCTTACCAAAATAAACTTCGGAGGCGGTTTGAATTCCATATGATCCGCGACCAAAATAGATTGTATTTAAATAACTCTCTAAAATATCATCTTTAGACATCTGGTTCTGCAATTTCATAGCGATGATAAGTTCTTTAACTTTTCTAGTGATAGTTCGCTCTGGTGTTAAGAAAGCGGTCTTGGCATATTGCTGAGTGATAGTTGATCCACCCTGACCATTTAGTGAACCTGATTTCAAGTTATTAAAGAGTGCCCGAGCAATTCCAATTGGACTGACTGCGCTTTGGGTATAGAAATTACGATCTTCAGCTGCCATAACTGCTTGACGGACATGAAGTGGAATATTTGCTAACTTAACAACGGTGCGGTTTTCTGAACCTAAACGTCCAATTTCTTGACCATCCGCATATTGAATAATTGTTGATTGGCTATTAACAAAAGAATTCGCATCAGGAATGCTGACGGTAAAATATGCAAAAGCAAAACCGAGGACGGCCAAAATAAAGCCGATCCCGCCGGCAAAAATGCCGTATCGGATTAAGTTACCTCGTAAATTAACCATAAGTTAAGGCTACCTGCTGCTCCTTAAAACTATCGGCCCCTAAGGGATTTCTCATGAAGATGCCAGCTTTTTAATTCTTTTGCTGGTTTCCAATCATCATCTTCCAGCGTGTGAATCTTTCGTGGCGCCTTGCGAGTGCGGCCATCACCTAATAAGAATGAATAGATTAAATGATTCCAACCACAATCTAAACAAACCTCCACGGTATAAACCCGAAATTCACCATATTCATTCTGCATCTCATCCAACTCGGGTATGGACTTAATGCGCCCTGAGTACTGACCTAATTGGTCGCCAAAGGCATAACGCAACTCTTTAATTTCAATCTTCTTACAAACAGGGCAGGGCCGAATTGTCGATTCACCGTGGTGTTTAGCCGCTCGTTTTAAATAAGGGTCAGCATCACAGGCATCCATCGCGGAAGCAGCGCCACGAAAGAGGGCAAGCAAAGTTGCGCGACGATCAAGTGAATAATCGATGTTATCTCGGCGCGACCACATAATGTCTAAGAATAAACCTTCTTTGAAGATTACGCTTCGCATCATGAAGTTAAAAGACGGGTATGGCGCACTACCTAAATTGCTTCGGGTTAGATGGATGGGGCAACTCACTGACGGCGCATTCCAATCTGCTTTGGCCTCATTTGTTTTGTTTTCACCAGAACGCCAACCTGATGCAGTTAAGGCGGCGTTAGCTTTTGCGATTGTGCTCCTTCCATATTCACTTGTAGGACCATATGCTGGAATTTTTTTAGATCGGTTTAGTCGTAAACGAGTTGTGCAAATTGCGAACTTAATCCGTGCCGTCGATTTATTAGTAATTGCATTTTTAATTCTTCAAGGCTCAACTGGCCTGCTCTTAACTTTCTTTGTTTTAATTGCATTTGGTGTAAATCGATTAATTTTGGCTGGGCTTTCCGCAGGTCTGCCCTTGTTAGTTAATAAAGAGGTATTGATATCAGCGAATGCCCTGGCAGTTACTGGTGGAACTATCTTTGTGGTTATTGGCGGTGGAGCAGGGATTGGTATAAAAAACTTCTTGGATACCAAAACTACTGGTGATTCAATTGATGCCTTATTAATTCTTATCGCCGCAGGTGGATATTTCTTGGCTGCGCTTTTTGCTTCACTTCTTGGCAAAAAAGAGATTGGTCCAAGGCAGCATGAAGTTTCTCAAGAAATTCGTGGTTTCAGTGAAATGCTTGAAGGGTTTCGCATCTTGCGTAAACATGGAGACGCGTTAAGAGGAATTTTTGCAACTGGTGTGCAGCGGGGCGGCATTACTGCGCTAACTTTGATTGCACTTTTAGCTGAGCGAAATACTTATAACCCCCCTGATGATCCTGATGCTGGATTACGAGGCTTTGCGTATGCGCTAACTATTGCTGGTATTGGAATTGGCTTAGGTGCCTTTGCTGGACCTTATGGTGTTGCAAAATTTGGAAGACATAAGTGGATTCGAATATCGATGTTGGCTCCAACTATTTTCTTAATATTTTTTGGGCTATTCCCAAATGAGTTTGTGATGATTCTTACCGCTTTCTTTGTTGGCGGCTTTGGCCAAAGCTTGAAGATTACAAACGATGCGCTCGTGCAATCAAAAATTAAAGATGAATTTCGTGGACGTATCTTTGCTTTTTATGATGTTGCGGTGAATGGTGCAATTGTTTCCGGCGCAATCATCACAGCCCTAATTTTGCCACCTAGTGGCATTTCACTCACGATGCCATGGTTGATTGCGCTGTCATATCTACTAGCCGGCTTAGTTTTGCTCCGTAAATCTAAATTTTTGGCTTATTCAAACTCCACCAATTAAGAAGCTCGTCTTTGGCTGCTTCAACACCGAGCGGCCCACGATCCATTCGTAGATCTAATAAGTATTGGTAGGCACGGCCAACGATCGGTGAAGGTGAAATTCCTAGTATTGCCATAATTTCCAAGCCATCTAAATCAGGACGAATTTTTTCTAATTCTTCCTGTGCCATGAGTTCAAGAATTCTCTCTTCAAGAGAGTCGTATGTCTTCGCTAAACCTTCGGCTTTACGTTGGTTGCGAGTTGTGCAATCAGCTCTGGTTAAAACATGTAAATGTATTAATTGATGTTCTGCATCTCTGATGTATCTGCGGACCGCAGAATCAGTCCATTCTCCAGTGCCATAACCGTGGAAACGCAGATGCAGAAAGACTAAAGATGAAACGTCATCAACTACCTCGTTGCTAAATCGAAGTTTCTTCAGCCGCTCTTTTGCCATCCGCGCACCAACAACTTCATGGTGGTGAAATGAAACTCCACCGCCTTCTATCAACTCTCGGGTTTTAGGTTTTCCGATGTCGTGTAGTAAAGCGGCAAGACGAATTACCAGGTTAGGGCCGTCTAGTCGATCTTCTAGCGCTATCGCTTGATCCAAGACTTTTAGCGTGTGTTCGTACACATCTTTGTGATGATGATGTTCATCAATTTCTAATTTAAGTTTTGGAATTTCAGGAAGTACATATTCTGCAAGCCCAGTCTCAACCAAAATCTCAATTCCAACTCGTGGATTAGGCGACATGATTATCTTTGTGAATTCATCACGTATGCGTTCTGCTGAAATTATTTCAATTCTTGCAGCCATATTCTTTATGGCTGATGTAATTGTTGGATCAACTTCAAATCCTAGTTGTGCGGCAAATCTCGCCGCGCGCATCATTCGAAGTGGGTCATCAGTAAATGAATCTTCGGGAGATCCTGGGGTTCGCAAAACCTTTTTAATTAAATCTGTTACGCCATTAAAGTTATCAATAAATGTTGGTGGTGTTGTGGTTAACTCCAACGCCATCGCGTTAACTGTAAAGTCACGACGGAGTAAATCACCTTCTATTGATTCTCCGAATTTAACTTCAGGGTTTCGACTCTCTCGATCATAAACTTCACTTCGGTAAGTTGTAATTTCTACTGTTATATCTCCAAATTGCGCAGCAATGGTTCCAAATTCACGCCCGGTTTCCCACAATGAATCAGCGGATTTTTTTATAATTGATTTAGTTTCATCTGGCTTAGCGTTTGTTGTGAAATCTAAATCGTTACCAAGTCGCCCCAAAATTGCATCACGTACTGGACCACCAACTAGAGCAAGTGTGAATCCGGCTTTAGCGAATTTTTCTGCCAAATCTAAAGCGAGCGGCCTGGCTGATAGCGCGGAGATAGCAAGGCTCGACGCGATCGCATTCGGATCACTTGAGGTTAAATCTGGGTTCGTTGTCACAGTATCTAAGGCTAGAGCAGTAACCTTGCCCAATGACCACGGCGCCTGGTGGCGGTGGCGAGGCTAAACGGAAAAAACGTCGGAGACGACGTCCAAAGGGCCCGACCCCACCTAATTTAAATAATCCTGCAAGCCCACAAGGAAAACCTGCTGCCAAAAAACCTCCGGTAAAACGTGCATACGCAAAACGAGTTGATGAGGTTAGCGCTGGTGGTTTGGTAATTGATTCAACTGGCACAAAGGGTTTATTAATTGGTCGACGCGACTTAAAAGATCAAAGCCGTGAGCGTTTGCTCTGGTCGCTTCCAAAGGGTCACATTGAAGAGGGCGAAACTCCAGAGCAAGCCGCGATCCGTGAAGTGCAGGAAGAAACTGGAATTCAAAGTGAAATTTCTAGAGAGCTGGGTGTGATTGATTTTTGGTTTATGGCTGGCGGAAACCGAATTCATAAAACCGTTCACCATTTCTTATTTAAAGAGACCGGTGGGGAGTTGGCGCCGCAAATAACCGAAGTGGATGATGTTGGTTGGTTCCCATTATCGGAGATTGTGGAATTGCTCGCTTATCCAGATGAGAAGAAATTGATTGCAAAATCAGGTGAGTTAAAAGTATGAAGAAGCTAATTACATTACTCGCGCTCTTTACTTTTACGATTTTACAAACACCAATAGCAAATGCGGCAAATGTTGAAATTACGATTACTGAGCCAACACATCGCCAAATTGATGGGGCATTCATAGATGATGAATTGATTGGCTTGCTCGCATATGAAGGTCGGTTAGGTCAACTTGTTTTTAATCCTGCAAGAGGAAATCGCAGTTGGTTTATTGATCCACAACTTATTGAAGAAGTAACTGCTATGACTTCGGATTATGTTTTAACAAATGGTGATGCTGGCACAGGCGGCGATGTTGCAAAAGCCTGGCTTAACCAATTCTCGGCCATTACTCGCGGCGAGCGAATAACTGCGCTGCCTTATGGAAATCCATCTGGCTATTGGATTTCTAAACTCGCACCAACCCAAAAAGATTTCTACTTACAATTTGGAGCTAAGCGATTAACCGCAATTATTGGTAGAGAAGTCTCGCAAATGAGAAGTTACCCGAGTGGCGATAGCTATAAGGTCGATTTTTTAACTACCCAGGCATTTAGGGAATCACAGAGTGTTTTGAAGATCAATTCGGCTTACATGTCGATTGAAGAGGTTGAGAAATTTCAAGCGCAAAGCGCGGCCGTATTTCATCCTGCGCTAATGAATGGGAATCGCACTTTATTGGGGCTAGATCTAATAACAAGTACTCAGTTACTATCAAATAAAATTAGATTGGCGCCGGGGCGTTTTACTGTTACTTCAACTAAGCAAAATTTGCCGATTACTTTAATAAATGATTTTCCTAATCCAGCAACAATTGCAGTGAAAGTTAGCGCTTCAAACGGCAAGGTGCTAGTTGGTCTGGTAGAGAACCAAGTTGTTAATGGAAAATCCAAAGTCCAAGTAATGATTCCGGTCGAGGTTGTCACTTCTGGAAATAGCGATCTCACAGTTTCTCTCTCTACCGATAAAGGTAGGGCTCTAAGCAGTGAAGTGATTTATCCCGTAACTCTTAAAGTTATTAGTCCAATTGCCACCTGGATTACCTCTGGTGGGGCGATAATTCTCTTTATCTCAGCACTTGTTCAAAGCTTTAGACGGATTAGAAAGAAGCGAATATGAATGATGAGTCGCTCTTAAAATCTTCAACCGTTATGGCCGTTGGCACAATTGTTTCTCGGATTACAGGATTGATTCGCGGATTGCTCCTTGTTGCTGTGCTTGGCACAACTTTACTTGGTGACACTTTCAATGTTGCAAACACTATGCCTAATATTCTTTATAACTTAATTATTGGTGGCGCGCTAACAGCAGTCTTTGTGCCGCAGATTGTTAGATCAACAAACGACTCAGATGGTGGAAGTGCCTTCATCTCTCGTTTGGTTACTGTAACTTGTGTGTTTTTAGGAAGCTTTGTAATCATTTCGATTTTGCTCGCCCCGGTATTAGTTCGGATATTTGCAACAAGTTATATCGGCCGCCCCGAGTTTGATGTAACTACTGAATTTATGCGTTACTGCCTGCCTCAAATCTTTTTCATGGGCCTCTTCACATTACTTGGGCAGGTCGCAAATGCTAAGGGCAAATTTGGACCGATGATGTGGGCCCCAGTCTTAAATAACCTAATTGCTATTGGAGTTTTTGGTTGGTTTCTTAAGTATTCAACCCAACCTACAGTTGAAACAATTCCAACTTCTGAAATTATTTGGATTGGCTTGGGCAGTACAGCTGGATATGTTGTACAAGCGTTAATTTTAATTCCAGTGATTTCAAAGACTAATATCAAGATTCGTCCGCGCTTTGATTGGCGTGATTCGGAATTACGCAAATCACTTCACTTAGCGACATGGACGCTGCTTTTTGCAGCAATTTCGCAGGTGAGTTACTTGGTAACAGTAAATCTCTCAACTGGCGCTGCAGTTAGAGCGCTAAAAGCTGGGATAGAAACCGGTGTTGGGTTTACGCCATTTAGTAATGCGCTCTTAATTTATATGCTGCCTCATTCAATAATCACCATCTCTGTAGTAACTGCATTACTGCCAACACTTTCCAAATTTGCACAGGAGAAAAAGCCACAATTAATTCATGACCAACTTGTAAAGGCAATGCGCATTGTTGGTCTAGTTACAGTGCCAAGCGCGGTTGCATTTCTACTATTTGGGCCCCTTATGACCGAGGCCCTCTTCTTTGGAATTTCCCGTGCCGATTCAAATTATTTGGGATACACACTTTCCGCTCTTGCTCTTGGGTTGGCACCGATGAGTGTTAACTTGATTGCACTTCGCGGGCTGAATGCATTTGAGAATGTGAAATTACAGGTTTTAAGCAATGCAATTATGAATGTTATTGGGATTCTCTTTGCAGTTATCCTCGCATTTATCTTGCCGCCAGAATGGGTAACCGTTGGGCTTGCCGGATCTCTTGCGATTAGTTATTACTTTGGAACTGGGGGCACAGTTCGATTACTCCGTCGATACGAAATCCACATTTCAATCTCTGAAGTTATTGGGTTCTATGCCAAGCTAACTGGGTTAGCGCTTGTGATTGCACTTCCTGTTTGGCTCATTCGAGATTCAATCCCGGGTGGGAATACTGTTAGGTTAATTATCGTTCTATTTGTATCGGCCTTTGGTTATCTGGCTCTCTGCAAGATAGCCCGTGTTAGTGAAATTACTAGCGCCATTGAAGTTTTTACCAACCGTAAAAAGATAGGGTAGCCAGATGAGCGAAATACTTGATGTAGTAATTGTCGGTTCGGGTCCAGCTGGATATACCGCCGCAATTTATGCCGCTCGCGCAGAACTAGCACCCGTGCTTTATGAAGGTTCCGTTACTGCTGGCGGAGCACTTATGAATACCACTGAGGTTGAAAATTTTCCGGGGTTTCCTGATGGCGTGATGGGTCCAGATCTTATGGATTCACTCCGTAAGCAATGTGAAAGATTTGGAACAAAGATCTTTACTGATGACATCGTATCTATGGACTTAAGTGGCGAGGTAAAAGTCCTAACTGATGGCTCTGGAAATACTTTAAAGAGTAAATCAGTAATTCTTGCAACTGGTTCTGCTTATAAAGAAATTGGTTTAACAAATGAGAAGCGCTTATCTGGACGAGGAGTTTCTTGGTGCGCAACTTGTGATGGTTTCTTCTTTAGAGAGAAAGTGATTGCTGTAGTTGGTGGTGGCGATTCCGCGATGGAAGAAGCTACTTTCCTGACAAGGTTTGCCAGTAAGGTTTATGTAATTCATCGTCGCGATTCACTACGAGCTTCAAAGATTATGGTCGAGCGCGCTATGGCCAATCCTAAAATTGAATTTATTTGGAATACTGAAGTGATCGATGTTCTTGGTGCCGAAAAAGTTTCTGGGTTAAAGCTTCGCAATTTACTTACAAACGAAGAGAGCGAGCGAGATTTCGATGGTCTCTTTGTCGCAATTGGGCATGTGCCTAGAAGTGAGTTACTAGTCGGCCAAATAGATTTGGATAGCGAAGGTTATGTGAAGGTAGATGGCCGCTCTACGCGAACAAATCAGAAGGGTGTCTTTGCTTGTGGTGATCTAGTTGACCATACCTATCGTCAAGCAATCACCGCTGCTGGTTCTGGTTGCCAAGCCGCGCTAGATACTGAGCGTTTCTTAGCTGGCCATTAATTACAATTATCCAACCGCCAAGAAATATAAGAGAGTAAGAAGAGGAAAAAATGAGCGCAGCACAGCCAGTAACAGCCGCAACTTTCGATGAAGTAGTTTTAAAGAGTTCAATTCCAGTACTAGTGGATTTTTGGGCTGAATGGTGTGGCCCTTGTCGCGCAGTAGGACCAATACTTGATCAAATCTCAGAAGAATATGCCGGGAAAATTAAGGTTGTTAAGTTAAACACTGATGAAGAATCTGCCATTGCAATCAAATACGGAATCGTCTCAATTCCAACGCTTAATGTTTATGTAAATGGTGAAGTCGTTAAAACTGTAGTTGGCGCGAAACCAAAACCAGCACTGCTCAAAGAACTCGCTGCGTTTATCTAAATCGATGTCTCCATCTGGTGAGGAGACCAATGTAATTTCGTTGGTCACAAATACGCTAACCAGACTTGGGTTTTTAAAAACCGCATCTACAAATTTTGGTGCGGTTGAAGAAGATGGTCTACGCGCATTCCAACAAGAGCGTGGCTTAATAGTTTCTGGGGAAATTGATGGTCCAACAATTCGTGCAATTGACGAAGCGCGTTGGAAACTTGGTGACCGAATCTTGTCATTCAACCCCGGAAAACCACTTCGCGGTGATGATGTTGCGGCGCTGCAATCTCGTTTAGTTGAGATGGGTTTTGATTGTGGTCGTGTTGATGCAATCTTTGGTTCTCGCACTGATGGCGCTGTAAAAGAATTTCAAAAGTCTGTCGGTGTTAAGGTGGATGGAGTTTGTGGTCCCGCAACAATTATGTCTTTAATGAGGTTATTAAAAACAGTTTCGGGTGGTGCGCCAACTCAATTACGCGACAATGCAAATCGTGCAGTGCGTGGACCAGCGCTTGCAAATAAAATAATTGTTTTAGATCCAAGCTCGTTGCCGGAAGATAGCGAAATAACTTTTGATATCGCACAACGCTTAGAGGGCCGTTTGATTGCCCTTGGTGTAACGGTTTTCATCTCTCGAAGTAGCGTTAAAGATCCCAGTGAAAATGAACGGATTAAATTAGCAAATGATTCTGGCGCAGATTTAGTAATTTCGTTTCACACCGATAATTACAAGAATGATCTGGCACATGGTTTAACTACTTATTATTATGGAAATGATCTACATGGCGTGCATTCAGTTGTCGGCGAGAGATTTGCCGCTCTCGTTCAACGTGAAATTACCGCTCGTACTGATTTATTGAATTGTCGAACCCACGCAAAATCCTGGGATTTACTGCGTCTAACTAAAGCCCCAACGGTACGAATTGATTTGGGATATTTATCGAATCCTGGCGATGTTAAGCGCCTCTCTGATGTTGCCTTCCGTGAAACCGTGGTCGAATCGATAATGGTTGCGATTCAACGGCTCTACCTATCAGCTGAAAATGATGCGAAGACTGGAACCTTGAAAATCTCAGACTTACGCAAGGCTGGAATCCGTAAGTAATAAATAGGAATCCATTCGTCTTGCTTAATGTGGCAAGATTGGACAATGAGCAACGACATTACGCGCATCCACACTGGTGAGGTTCAGAACTTAACTGATCGCTTCGCCCATCGCGCGGCCATGATGAAACCAAGTGAGATTCGTTCGCTCTTCGCTGTTGCATCTCGTCCCGACATTGTTTCCCTTGCAGGTGGAATGCCTAATCTTTCAGCATTTCCAATGGAGATGATGGCAAGTGTTGTTGAGAAGTTAATTCGCGATAATGGTCAAGAGGCTCTGCAATATGGCAGTGGTCAAGGACATCCAAAACTCCGTGAACAAATTTGTGACGTAATGGCTTTAGAAGGCATCCGTGCTCACCCTGATGATGTAATTGTCACAACTGGTTCCCAACAAGCACTTGATTTAATCTCTCGAATCTTTATCGATCCAGGCGATGTGGTTTTAGTTGAAGCACCTTCTTATGTTGGAGCGCTTGGAACTTTCCACCAATATGAAGCCAAAGTTGTGCACGTCGCGATGGATGACAATGGTCTGATCCCAATTGCGCTTCGTGAAGCGATAACTGCTACGCGCGCATCTGGCCGCAAGATTAAGTTCTTGTATTTAATTCCGAATTACCAAAATCCCGCAGGAGTTCTTCTGACCGCAGAACGCAGAACAGAAATTTTAGAAATTTGTCGTGATGAATCTATTTTTGTAATTGAAGATAATCCCTATGGATTGTTAGGTTTTGAACGCCCGTCGCCTAATGCAATGCGCGCAGAAGACTCTGAGAATGTTTTATATCTTGGCACTTTCTCAAAGACAATTGCCCCGGGCTTCCGTATTGGTTGGGCCCTTGTTCCACAAGCGTTAAAAGAGAAGCTAGTTATCGCAAGTGAATCTTCAATTCTCTGTCCTTCAAATTTCACGCAACTTGCAATCTCTAATTACTTATCTGACCAACCCTGGCGCGATCAAATTGCTTCCTTCACTCAGCTTTATAAAGTTCGCCGTGATGCAATGCTGGAAACTCTTGAAGCTACATTCCCCGCAGGTGCTACTTGGACCAAACCAGGTGGTGGATTCTATGTTTGGGTAACACTTCCTCCAGAGATTGATACCAAGGCGTTAATGCCAAAAGCCATTGTTTCTAAGGTTGCATATGTTCCTGGAACTGCGTTTTATGCCGACGGATTTGGCAGCTGGTCTCTGCGACTTTCCTATTGCTTCCCAAGTCCGGAACGAATCCGCGAAGGGGTTAAATCCCTTGCTGGCGTCATTAAGACTGAAATGGAATTACGCGGTTTAAATTAATTTATTTATTCGCTCTAAATCTTCTAGCGTCGCAAATTCAATTGTAATTTTTCCTTTTTGTTTTCCTAGCTCCACGGTTACTCGAGTATCTAAACGATCAGACATTCCATCCGCTAACTCTTTTAACCGAGGTGAACGCAACTTTCCGGCCTTTGGTCTTGCTGGCTTTGATGAACCTTGGTGGGTAGCGACAATCTCTTCAGTTGCACGAACACTTAAGCCTTCAGAAACAATGCGCCCTGCAAGTTTTTCTATTTCGCTTTCATCGTTAAGAGTTAAAAGTGCGCGCGCGTGTCCCGCAGATAAAATTCCAGCAGCAACTCGGCGTTGAACACTTGCTGGCAAATTTAATAGACGAAGTGTGTTTGTAATTGCTGGTCTTGATTTTCCAACTTTGATTGCCAATTCGTCATGGGTGTAACCAAAATCGTTTAACAAATTCTGATATGCCGATCCCTCTTCTAATGGATTCAATTGGCTGCGGTGAATATTTTCAAGAAGTGCTTCCCGAAGTAATTCATTATCGGCGGTCTGTCGAATAATTACTGGAATAGTTTTTAAACCCGCTAATTTTGAGGCGCGCAATCTGCGTTCGCCCATAATTAATTCGTACTTACCGTTTCCAATATCTCTTACAACCGGTGGTTGTAGAACTCCTACTTCTTTAATCGATGCAGCTAATTCATTTAGCGCATCAGTATCAAAGATGGTTCTAGGTTGTTTTTGATTTGGAATAATTGCATTTATATCTACTTCACCTTGATCTGCAATAGTTACACCAGTGTTTGTAATAAGCGGTGCACTTAGTGATGTCGGTATAAGTGAATCTAATCCGCGACCAAGTCCACCTTTGCGAGTACTCATGCTGTGTGTGCTCCATTATTTAGTTGGTTGATAACGTCACCAGAGCCACGTCGAGCAATCTCTCGCGCTACTGTCATGTAAGCAATTGCGCCTGGAGAAGATGCGTCATATGTCATAACTGTTTGATTAAATGATGGCGCTTCAGATATACGGACCGCTCTTGGTATTGGCACATCGATTAATTCGTTTGGAAAATGTTGGCGAACGCTGTTGGCAACATCATTTGCTAATCGGGTTCTGGAATCAAACATAGTTAAAACGATTGTTGAGATCCGAACTCTTTGATTTAACATTTGTTGAACTTGTTGCAGGGTTTTTAACAAAAGTGTTAAGCCCTCGAGTGAATAATATTCGCACTGAATCGGAACCATTACCTCTTCGGCTGCGGTTAAAGCATTAACAGTTAAAAGGCCGAGGCTTGGTGGACAATCAATAATCACATAATCAAGGCGAGCACCACTTGCTTCGCGCTCTGTTAAGAAATTTTCTAACGCTAGCTTCAACCTTGATTCTCTAGAAACAAAACCGACCATGTTTATTTCAGCGCCCGCTAATTCGACATCTGCTGGTGCGCATTCAAGGTGTGGAAAGCCAGCAACCTTTGTAACTACTTTAGAAAGTGGGAGGTCTTTAACTAATACTTCATACATCCCGGGAAGCTCTTCACGATCAATTCCAAGCGCAGTACACGCATTTCCTTGTGGGTCTAGATCAATTACAAGGACCTTTAATCCACCCATGGCCAGGGCCGCAGCGATATTTACCGCTGTGGTTGTCTTGCCCACCCCGCCTTTTTGGTTCGCCACAGTGAAAACCCGGGTTTTTAGGGGTGTCGGCATCGGCTCTTTTAGCCGCCTGATACCAACCACTTTGGTTTTGGATGTTTCACGTGAATCATTCACGTGAGTATCTAACCAGCCTTTTTGAGTTCAATAACTCGCGCAATCGGCAACTCGCCTAAAGTGATTTCGTGGATCTCGGAATGAGCCACCTTTTTAAAGATTTTAGGTACCTCGAGCTTTGCCGCCTCAAGTTCAGCCACAGCGCCTTCACCCTTCATTGCCAAAAGCGAGCCGCCGCCCATAACTAGGTGCCAAGAAACTGTGGCCAACTTAGGAAGTGGGGCCACTGCCCTAGCGGTTACATAGTTAAATCCGCCCTTGAAGGACTCCGCCCTGCCTCTTTTTACCGATACTTCAATCCCAAGCTCGCTAACTACCTCTTCGAGAAAGTCGATGCGGCGCTGGAGGGGCTCCAAAAGGGTAACTTTTACATCGGGCCGGGCCAGCGCGATCACAATTCCAGGCAGGCCAGCGCCTGATCCAATATCTAGAATCGAGGCTCCTTCTGAAAGCAGGGTTGTGATGGGAATGCAGTTAGCAATATGGCGATCCCAGATGCGGTCTCCCTCTTTTGGGCCGACCAACCCCCGGTCAATTCCCCAAGTTGCCAAGATTTCGGCAAATCGGGCTACCTCCTCTTGGCGCTCGCCAAAATAGGTGGGAATCAAGGTTTCACGTGAAACGCTCACAGGAGTGCCTTAATTATTCTTGATTATTCAGGAAGAACTACAACACAGCGATTTGGGTCTTCGCCCTCGGATTCGCTAGTTAGGCCGATCTCTTGGATGGTGTCGTGGACGACTTTGCGCTCGAAGGCATTCATAGGGCGCAGCTTCACAGATTCGCCAGTTGATTTAACTTGATCGGCTATCTCGTGGGCTAGCTTTGCTAGCTCCTCTTTCTTCTCGCTTCGGAAATTATCAATGTCAAGCATTAATCGAGAGCGCTCTCCGGTTGAGGTTTGAACGGCAAGTCGGGTTAGCTCTTGAATCGCATCTAAGACTTCGCCGCGATCGCCAACGAGGTGGCCAAGTGCGCCGCCCGCGATTGCCAGTGAGGCGCGGTCATTTTCAACGTCGATATCAATATCGCCATCTAGATCTGTTATATCTAGAAGAGCTTCGAGATAATCCGCCGCTACATCGCCCTCTTCTTCAAGGCGAGCAACCAGGGACTTCTTCTCCGTTTTTGAGGCTTTTGGTGCCTCTTCGCTCTCTTCAATCTGTTCTACTACTTCGCTCATTTATCTCTCCTTATGTTGGTGAAAGTTTGGTTTTACTGATAAATCCGATATGACTGATAAATCCGATTTATTACTATTTCTTTTTCTTCTTCTTTGAAGGTTGTTGTCGTTGTTGAGGCTTGCTCTGCCCTGGATCTGTTTGAGTAGTTCCATCTTCATTTGTTGTTGGAAGCACGCCATTATCTTTATCTTTGATTGCACGCTTCTTCATTAACTCTTCATATGCTGGTGAACCCGGTGTTGGGTTCCTCTTAATTACATAGAACTGTTGACCGAAGGTCCAAAGGTTTGTTGTTGACCAATAAATTAATACACCGACTGGGAAGTTAACGCCAGAGACTGCGAAAATTACTGGGAAAACATAAAGCATAATTTTTTGTTGTTGCAACATCATGTTGTTTGAGGAATCCATTTTTGGCATTCCCTTAACCATCAACTGACGTTGAGTGGTAAATGTTGTCGCTGACATGAAAATAATGAGTGCAACTGTTACTAGTTTTGTTTGGGTGTTTGTGTCCGAACTTAAGAAAGTACTTGAAAGGTTTGCGCCAAAGAATTTAGCTTCTTGCGCAGAAAGTAATAGGTCACCTTTAAGAACTCCGTGTGGGCTGTTGCGGGCAATTCCATTTAGAACCGTGAAAAGTGCAAAGAAAATTGGTGCTTGGGCAAGGATCGGAAAACAAGAAGCTAATGGATTTGTCTTGTGCTCTTTGTAGAGCTTCATCATCTCTTCTGATTGCTTTTGACGATCATCTTTATGCTTCTTTTGAATCTCCTTCATATGGGGTTGAAGGGCAGTAAGCGCGCGTTGGCTCTTAATCTGCTTTACAAAGAGGGGAATTAAAATAATTCGAATTAAAATTACAAGCCCAATAATTGAAAGGCTCCACTTAATACTTTCGCGTTCGTTCTCGCCGAAGATATAACCGAGTAAAGAGTGAAAAGTTACAATGACCCAGGAAACAGCGAAATACAAGGGGTTTAGGATTGATCCCATTAGTTTGCTCCAGTTTTTATTGGTTGTTTAGAACTCTTAGATAAGACGTAGTCAACACCGCCATGTGACCAGGGATTACAACGAACTAACCGCCAGGCCGCCATTACTAAACCTTTGGCGCCATATTCTGAAACTGCATTTGTGGCATATGTTGAACAGCTTGGGTAATACTTACAACGTGGACCGAACACTGGTGAGATCCATTTTTGATAAAACTCAATAGCTAGCGCGAAAGTTTTTCTCATGCGCTCACCGCGGTTTTGCTTAATACTTTCGGCATCAAATCGTTTAGTTCGGCATCGAAGTTTGGTTGATTGCGCAATACGCGAATTACTAACTGGCTATTTAATGGAAGGTTTTGGATGTGCGCAGAAATTAAGTGGCGTAGTTGTCTAGAAACTCGATGGCGGACGACAGATCCCCCGACAGATTTATTTACAATCAATCCGATTCGAGGCGCGCTCGAACCATTTACATTGGTTTTTAGATAAACGACAAGCGATAGAGAAGTTGCTCGGACTCCTGTTTTCGTAGTTAGAGCAAAATCTTTACTTGTACGCAACCGGTTCTTGGCTGGTAGCACTGGTATCAGCAATTAATCTGCGGTTAGGCAGAGATGCGTGTGCGACCCTTAGCGCGGCGAGAAGCTAGTACTGCTCTTCCACCACGTGTTGCCATGCGGGCGCGGAAACCATGCTTCTTTGCGCGCTTGCGAACGTTAGGTTGAAATGTGCGCTTTGACATAAAACTCTCCTTAAGACTTTCGGGGATCTCTCCAAAAGGTTTCGGCCTCTTGGGTCACAATTGGTGGGTCACAATTTTGTTGTGCAAAACGGCGATGAGGGAGTTAGGTTACGGGCACCTGTTGATAAGGGTCAAACCCGGGAGAGCTGCTTTTTTGGGTTTGGGCGAATTTGATCTATTTGTGGATAACCACTTGCAATTTCTCAGAATTGCCCCTACTTTCGCTCTCTATCCACAGAAAAGTGGGCCAAAAGGCTCAAGTTTTACTTTAGACCACAGGTTGTGGATAACCCTGTGGACAAGTCAGTTTTAGCAAATTAGCGGTTTTTAGGATTTGGGGTCCCCATGGCACTACTCGAGGTTGATGACCTAACCACACTTTGGGGCGCAGTAATTGCCGATGTTTCTGTGGAGTCGCCACAACACCGAGCCTTTCTCTCTCTAACAAAGCCTTTGGGTTTGATCCAAAATGAGGGTGGTTCGAATTTATTGTTATCTGCCCCTAACGCTTTCGCGAAAGATGTTTTAGAGACTCGCCTTCGCGCGATTTTAAACGAGGCGCTGTCAGCAAAACTTGACCAGAAAATAAACATTGCTGTAACTATTGATGAAACTTTGCAAGAAGATATTGTTGAAGATGTTGTTGAGCCAATAATTGAACAACAACCAAAATCTGGAACTGGTCGCGACTCTAGATCTTCGGTTGCCGCAGAGCCAACCCAATTAAACCCACGTTATATCTTTGAAACTTTCGTTATTGGTGCATCAAATCGCTTCGCTCATGCCGCAGCTGTTGCTGTAGCTGAAGCGCCAGCAAAGGCTTATAACCCGCTATTTATTTATGGTGAGTCAGGGCTTGGTAAAACCCACCTCCTGCACGCTATTGGGGCTTATGCGAAAGAGTTGTATGGAAGTGTGCGAGTTCGTTATGTTTCAAGCGAAGAGTTCACAAATGACTTTATTAACTCGATTCGTGATGACAAAGCCTCGGTTTTCCAACGCCGTTATCGCGACTTAGATGTTTTGTTGGTTGACGATATTCAGTTCTTAGAAAATAAAGAACGGACCCAGGAAGAGTTTTTCCATACCTTTAACACTTTATATAATGCGAATAAGCAAATTGTGATTTCTAGCGACCGCCCGCCAAAACAATTGACCACTTTGGAAGATCGTCTTCGTAGTCGATTTGAGTGGGGCTTAATAACAGATATCCAACCTCCAGAATTAGAAACCCGTATTGCAATTCTTCGTAAAAAAGCCGCGCAAGATAAATTAAATGCGCCGGATGATGTTCTTGAATATATTGCTAGCAAAATTTCTTCGAATATTCGCGAGCTTGAAGGTGCGTTAATTCGTGTAACAGCTTTCGCATCCCTTAATAGACAAGCGGTCGATTTAGGATTAGCAGAAATAGTTTTGAAGGATTTGATTCCTGAAGTTGGTGGCCCAGAAATCACTGCCACAACAATCATGGCCCAGACTGCGACTTACTTCAGCCTTACTTTGGATGACCTTTGTGGGACTTCAAGATCGCGGGTATTAGTAAATGCTCGCCAGATCGCAATGTATTTGTGCCGCGAGCTAACCGAGCTCTCCCTGCCAAAAATCGGGCAGACCTTTGGGGGACGCGACCACACAACTGTTATGCATGCCGATCGCAAAATCCGTCAATTGATGGCTGAGCGCCGGTCGATCTATAACCAGGTCACTGAGTTGACCAACCGAATTAAACTTCAGGCTAGAAACTAACTACATAACCTGTGTAGAAAGTTGCCCCCACCTTGGGGATAACTTGGGGATAACTGTTGAAAACTAAGGAGAGGGTGTGGTGTTGGTGAGTGTAAAGAAAGTTAGCAAGGTTTATCCACTGGTTATCCACAACCATATGCCTGATCTTTTACAGAGCGCGACCAGGGGTTTTGTTTGTTATCCACAGGATTTAAGGCTAGTTACTACTACTAATTATATTAAATAGAAAAGGTTGGGGATTGGCGAACCTGTGTGGGTTTGCTAACCAAAGCCAAGAGGGAAGGATAGAGGGATGAAGTTTGTTGTCGAACGCGATCCGTTGATCGATGCTGTTAATTGGGTTGCTCGCAGCCTCTCCACAAGACCTATTCAAACCGCGCTCCTTGGAATCATGATTGATGTGACCGACTCAATCACACTTACTGGTTCAGATTTAGAAACCTCAACCAAAGCAACCATCAACGCAGATATTGCGACCAAAGGAAAAGTTTTAGTTCCCGGAAGGCTGTTAGCTGAAATAGCAAGATCTCTACCCGCAAAACCAGTAACGTTTTTATTAGACGGAACAAGAGTTTTAGTAACCGCCGGAAGCGCTAAATTCACACTTCCAACCTTGCCTGTGAATGAATACCCAAATCTTCCAACCTTGCCACAAACAGCAGGTGAAATTCCTGGAGATGTATTTGCTACAGCGGTGCAACAAGTCGCAATTGCGGCCGGTAAAGATGACTCACTTCCAACACTTACTGGCGTGCATATTGAAATAACTAAAACAACAATAACAATGGCGGCCACCGATAGATATCGCTTGGCGGTAAAAGAAATTAATTGGAGTCCAAAAGATCTAAATTTAGAAGCATCCACACTGCTCCGAGCCCGTACTTTAGTTGATGCTGCGAAATCACTAATCGGAAGCGGCCAAATAACTTTTGCTCTTTCGCCAACAACTTCAAACGAAAAACTAGTTGGCTTTGTTTCAGATGAAAAAACAATGACCTCCCGAACTTTGGATGGCAGCTTCCCACCATTCAGACATTTACTACCATCAGAATCAACAGCGGAAGCAACAATTGAAGTTGCTCCCTTTTTAGATTCAGTGCGCCGAGTGGCTCTAGTAACCGATAAAACAGTCCCACTTCGGCTAATTTTTGGAAACAACCTTTTACAACTCGAGGCCGGAACTGGTGAAGATGCCCAAGCAACAGAAGAGTTGAACATTAATTATTCTGGCGAAGATATCAACATCGCTTTCAACCCAACCTTCCTAACAGATGGCCTACAAGCAATCAACTCACCATTTGTGCATATCTCTTTTACAGGAGACAAGAAACCTGCGGTCCTCACAGGAAAATCTGAACCAGGCGGCGCTATAAATACTTCATACAAGTATTTGTTAATGCCAATGCGCTACACATCTTAGTAATTTAAAAAAGTGTTTATTTCAAACCTTTCACTTACAACTTTTAGATCTTATAAAACTTTAGATCTAGATTTATCTCCCGGTATCTCAATCTTTATTGGGCGCAATGGTGAAGGTAAAACAAACATCATTGAGTCCATTCTTTATTTGTCATTCCTTTCCTCACATCGAGTTTCTGCCGACCAACCACTGGTTCAACTAGGAAGTGCTTCGGCTTATGTCCGGGCTAAAACTCAATTACCAGATCGAGAAGTATTGGTTGAGTTAGAAATAAATAGCGAGCGAGCCAACAGGGCGCGAATAAACCAGAACCCAGTTCGCAGCCAGAAAGAAATCTTTGGGATTGTTCAAGCAATCTATTTCTCCCCAGAAGACTTAGATTTAGTGCGCGGAGATCCAAGCGAACGGCGAAAATTCATCGACCAACTCTTAATTCTTAGATCTCCACGAATGGCTGGAGTTATCTCTGATTATGAGCGGGCAGTTAGACAACGCAACTCATTGTTGAAATCAAGAGCAGGTACTGAATCACTCACGGCATGGGATGAACAAGTTGCCAACTTTGGCGGAGAAATTATTGCGGCGAGGCTACAAGCACTACGCGATTTCGAACCAATATTTCAAGAAATTTATCGAGATATCTCTTCAGAAAAACCTGCATTCATAAGTTATAAATCAAGCATTGAAGAGCCAACTTTAAACGCAAACGAAAACACTTTGAAGATTTTGGAACGTATGCGCATTACTCGTGCGGCTGAAATAGAAAGAGGTTTAACTTTAACCGGCCCACACCGCGACGACTTACTATTGAACTTGGGTGATCATTTGGTTAAAGGTTATGCAAGTCATGGTGAATCTTGGTCGATCGCTTTAAGTTTAAAACTGGCAACTTATCAATTGTTAGAAAAAGATGGTTTGAAACCAATTTTAATTTTGGATGATGTTTTCTCAGAGTTAGATGAAGAGCGCAGAATTCACCTGATTAAATTGGCGAAGAGCGCAGAACAAACGTTTATAACAGTGGCAGTCGAGAATGATCTACCAAAAGAGTTGGCCGGAAATAAGTATTTAGTAAAATCTGGGCAGGTTTCAAAGATTGCAACAAGCGAATAAATGGCCCGCGACTTAGCTCGAGAGCTTTACCGAGCATTTAGAAACCAACCAAGAAGAAATAAAATTGGTGAAGTCGCTGAAACCCGCGGTCAAGTTGGTGATCCGCAACAAATCGGTTCGGTATTAGATGAATTAGTTATCTCACGCGATTGGCGACAAGGTTTGGCAGAAGGAAATATTTTTGCCGATTGGGAGAAAATTGTTGGTTCTGAAATTGCAACACATTCAAATCCAATCTCTCTAGTAGATGGCCGTTTAACAATTCAAACAACTTCAACAGCGTGGGCAACACAATTAAATTTAATTACTATAGATTTGTTAAAAACAATAAGCGGATCAGCGCCCGGAGCTTTGGTTGAAACTCTTGTTTTTATTGGGCCCCACGCCCCAAGTTGGAAGAAGGGGCTTCGCACAATTCGGGGAGCCAAGGGACCACGCGATACCTACGGTTAAGATTGATTTCCCCGCCCACACAGTAAGTACCCACAACTTCCACAAGATAACCCGTTAAACCCACCGCGTAAGGCTCTTTTGCGGTAGTTCAAGATTGTTTTAAGGACTAGGATTACGGCAGTGTTTTAAAGAAATGAGCCGAGGTTTAATTCTCAGCCAGTTTGAGAGATTTTCTTCGCAGGAATTTGAGCATTGTTAGGAGGCGCCAATTGAGTAAGAGTTCATATAACGCCTCAAACATCACCGTTCTTGAAGGCCTAGATGCCGTTCGTAAACGCCCCGGAATGTATATCGGATCCACTGGTGAACGCGGATTACACCACTTAGTTTATGAAGTTGTTGATAACTCGGTAGATGAAGCTCTCGCTGGTTATTGCACCGACATCAACATCACGTTAATGCCAGATGGATCTCTGCAATGTGTAGATAACGGTCGTGGAATCCCAGTAGATATGCACCCGGTAGAAAAAAAGCCAGCACTTGAAGTTGTTCTAACAGTTCTTCACGCCGGCGGAAAGTTCGGCGATGGTGGATATTCAGTTTCTGGAGGTTTGCACGGCGTTGGAATCTCGGTTGTAAACGCACTCAGCACCGATCTTGCTGTTGAAGTAAAACGAGATGGCTTTCATTGGTATCAAGAATATAAATTAGGAGTTCCGCAAACGCCCGTGCGTAAAGGAGAGCCAACTTCTGACCACGGAACAACTGTAACTTTCTGGCCATCAGCAGAAATTTTTGAAACAACAGATTTCTCATTTGAAGTTCTCTCAACTCGCTTTCGCGAAATGGCGTTCCTAAATAAAGGGTTGATTTTAACGCTTACAGATTTACGTCCAGGACATGTTGACGAGAAAGGCGAACCAATTCATGTTCGCTACCACTATGAAGGTGGAATTATTGATTTTGTTAAACACCTAAATCAAACAAAAGGCGAGACCCACAAATCCATCATCTCTTTTGTCACTGATGAAACCAAGCACAAAATGAGTTTAGAAGTAGCGATGCAATGGAACGCTGGTTTTACCGAATCTGTTTACACATTCGCAAACACAATTCATACTCACGAAGGCGGCGCGCACGAAGAAGGATTTAGAACTGCCCTAACTTCAGTTGTAAATAAGTTTGGTGAAGAGTGGGGATTTATTCGCAAGAAGGAAGATCGCCTCACAGGTGAAGATATCCGCGAAGGTTTAACTGCAATTGTTTCTATCAAACTTGCCGAACCACAATTCGAAGGCCAAACAAAAACAAAACTTGGTAACACAGAAGCAAAATCATTTACTCAGAAGAGCATGAACGACCATTTAACCAGCTGGTTTGAGCAACACCCTGGTGAAGGCAAAGATATTGTTCGTAAAAGTATTGATGCAGCAGCAGCACGTGTTGCTGCACGTAAAGCTCGAGATTTATCGCGTAATCGAAAAGGTTTACTTGAAGGTCGAGGAATGCCCGGAAAGTTGGCAGATTGCCAATGGACCGAACCAGAAAAGTGCGAGCTTTATATAGTTGAAGGTGATTCTGCTGGCGGTTCAACAAAAGGTGGCCGCGACTCAAGATATCAAGCAGTTCTTCCAATCCGCGGAAAAATTCTAAATGTTGAAAAGGCCCGTATTGATCGCGTGCTACAAAACAATGAAGTGCAATCGCTAATTACAGCGCTTGGAACCGGAATTCACGATGATTTCGATGTAGCAAAACTTCGTTATCACAAAATTATTTTGATGGCGGATGCTGATGTTGATGGTCAACATATTCGCACCCTGCTTCTAACTTTGTTATTCAGATTTATGCGACCACTAATTGAAAACGGTTTTGTCTATCTTGCACAACCACCACTTTATAAACTTAAGTGGGGCGGCAAAGAGCCAGTCCAATATGCATTCTCTGACCGCGAACGAGATGGCTTTATTAAAATTGGCATTGATGCCGGAAAGCGCCTACCTAAAGAGGATGGAATCCAACGCTTCAAAGGCTTGGGCGAAATGCCTGCTAAAGAACTTTGGGATACAACAATGGATCCAGCACACCGAGTATTAATTCAAGTAACACTTGACGATGCAGCGGCAGCAGATGATTTGTTCTCAGTTCTTATGGGTGAAGATGTAGAGCTACGCAGAAACTTTATTCAACGCAATGCTAAAGATGTTCGATTCTTGGATATCTAGGTGATTACAAATGGCTGAGAATATGAATCCAGATAAGACCGCAGCACACGACAGAATTGAATCTGTTGATCTTCAAGTTGAGATGGCGCGCTCATATTTAGATTATGCAATGTCAGTAATTGTTGGTCGTGCACTTCCAGATATTCGTGATGGTTTGAAACCAGTTCACCGCCGAGTTCTTTATGCAATGTACGACGCTGGTTACCGACCAGATAAGGGTTATTACAAATCATCCCGCATCGTCGGTGATGTGATGGGTAATTATCATCCACACGGTGACACAGCAATTTATGACGCGGTAGTTCGACTTGCCCAATTCTGGTCACTTCGTTATCCACTAATTGATGGAAACGGAAACTTTGGTTCGCCGGGAAATGATCCAGCCGCGGCAATGCGTTACACCGAAGCGAAACTTGCACCACTCGCAATGGAAATGATGCGAGATATTGATGAAGACACAGTTAATTTCATTCCAAACTATGACGGTCGATCACAAGAGCCAACAGTTTTGCCAAGCCGATTCCCAAACCTTCTCGTAAACGGCAGCGCAGGTATCGCTGTAGGAATGGCAACCAACATCCCACCACACAATCTAAATGAAGTGGTTGAAGGAGTTGTTTGGGCGCTTGAAAATCCAGATGCCGACCCAAAAGAGTTATTAGAAAAATTATTAACAATCGTAAAAGGCCCGGATTTTCCAACGAAAGCGCTGATAGTTGGACGCCAAGGAATTGAAGATGCCTATCGCGCCGGCCGCGGCTCGATCATTATGCGCGCTGTTGTTGAAGTTGAAGAAATTAATAAGCGCACTTGCCTTGTTGTCACTGAACTCCCATATCAAGTAAACCCAGATAACTTAGCTCTTAAGATTGCTGAACTTGTTAAAGATGGCCGCATTAAAGGAATCGCAGATGTGCGCGATGAAGGAAATGAGCGCCTAGGTCAAAGACTTGTAATTGTTCTGCGAAATGATGCAATTCCAAAAGTAATTTTAAATAACCTTTACAAACACACACAATTACAAGACTCCTTCGGCGCAAACATGTTGGCACTCGTAGACGGTGTTCCAAGAACTCTTCGCATCGATGAATTCATCCGTTATTACATCGAACACCAAGTTGAAGTAATTGTTCGACGCACCAAATACAGATTGCAAGAGCGTGAAAAGCGCGCCCATATTTTGCGCGGGTATCTAAAAGCACTTGACGCACTAGATGCTGTTATTGCACTGATTCGCGCATCTCGCACGCCCGAAGAAGCTCGCACGGGATTGATGAAACTTTTGGATGTCGATGAAGTTCAAGCAAATGCCATTTTGGATATGCAACTGCGTCGTATCGCGGCACTTGAACGCCAGAAGATTAATGATGAATATGAAGGCTTAATGGCTGAAATTGTCGAACTAAATAGCATCTTGGCTTCCGAGGCTAAACAACGCGAAATCATAAAGGTTGAACTACAAGAGTTAACAGCGAAGTATGGAAATGAACGCCGAACTCAAATTATTGCCGGCGACTCAGATTTATCAGTAGAAGATTTAATTCCAGATCAAAGTGTTGTCGTCACAATTACTAAAACTGGATATTCCAAGCGCACAAAGGCTGATTTATACCGATCACAGCGTCGCGGCGGTAAAGGCGTTAAAGGTGCCGCTTTAAAACAAGACGACTTAGTAGAACATTTCTTCGTAGCTTCAACTCACGATTGGTTGCTCTTCTTCACCAATAAGGGGCGAATTTATCGCGCAAAGGTTCATGAATTACCTGACGCGGGACGCGATGCTCGCGGCCAACATGTAGCAAATCTTCTTGCATTTAAACCAGATGAAACAATTGCTCAAGTTATTGCAATTTCAGATTACAAATCACATCCTTATCTAGCAATTGCCACCCGTGGCGGAATTGTTAAGAAGTCACCACTTGTTGAATTCGATTCTCCACGATCTGGTGGCTTAATTGCAATCAACTTAAAAGAGAGCGATGAATTAGTTTCGGCGGCGCTTGTAAGTGAGAAAGATGAGATCCTTCTAGTTTCAAAGAATGGCATGTCACTTCGATTTAGCGCCAACGAAGAGTCAATTCGTTCAATGGGAAGATCCACAAGTGGCGTAATCGGAATGAAATTCCGCAGCAAAGACCAGCTCCTAACAATGGCTGCAATCACTGATATTTCATCACCAAAATTTGTTCTAACAGCAACTGATGGTGGCTATGCAAAACGGACACCACTAGATGAATATCGCCCACAGGGCCGTGGTGGTCTCGGAGTTAAAGCAGCAAAGATTGATGAAGATTCCCGCGGAGTATTAGTTGGCGCAATGATTGTTGAAGCTAGTGATGAGATTCTTGCAATTACATCTGGCGGAGTTGTAATTAGAACAGCCTGTTCTGAAATTCGTGAGACTAGCCGTGACACGCTAGGTGTTCGCTTAGTGAATCTTGATGAAGGTATTTCCGTCGTATCGATCACACAGGTTAAAGAGTAAGAATTCCGCGCAGATTTCCCCGCTTTTGGCGCAGGCTTTAAAGTCGGGTAGCCTTCACCAGTTCAATTATCGCGTTTGGGCCTTTAGCTCAGCTTGGTTAGAGCGCTTCCCTGATAAGGAAGAGGTCAGTGGTTCAAGTCCACTAAGGCCCACCAATCGCGTTTATTGAATGGTTAAACAGATTTAATAAGTAGGCAATCTTTAGATAAGGTTGCGCCACTTACCCGCTAAACACGGGGACCTAGCTCAATTGGTAGAGCACCGCCTTTGCAAGGCGGGGGTTAGGGGTTCGATTCCCCTGGTCTCCACAAAAGTTTTATTTCGCCAAGAACGCAAAGTGATTAATCCATCGAAAGGGAGAACATGTCAACTGCAACTCTTCACACAAGTATGGGTGATGTAAAAATTGAACTTTTCCCAAATCATGCACCAAAGACCGTTGCTAACTTTGTTGAACTTGCAACCGGAAAGCGTGAATGGGTAGATCCAATCACTGGTGAGAAGACTTCAAAGAATCTTTATGACGGAACAGTTTTTCACCGCGTAATCGCAAACTTTATGATTCAAGGTGGCGATCCACTTGGTAACGGAACTGGCGGGCCTGGCTACCAATTCGCAGATGAATTTCATGGTGAATTAGCATTTGATCGTCCTTACATTCTTGCAATGGCGAATGCAGGACCAGGAACTAACGGCTCACAATTCTTTATTACAGTTGCTGAAACTGCTTGGTTAAATCGCAAGCACACTATTTTCGGTGAAGTTAAAGATGAAGCCTCAAAGAAGATCGTGGATGCAATTGGTGCAGTTAAAACTGGCGGTCAAGATCGCCCGGTACAAGCTGTAAAAATTAATTCTGTAACTATCTCTGAATAACCAAATGGAAGAGAAGCAATCACTAACAACAACGCTGATTGTAATAATTTCCGGGACTTTTCTCTTAACGCAATATGTCTTTCCTGACCTGCAATCTCAGCTAGCACTTTTCTATGGCGGAAATTATGCAAATGGTTATTACCCTGGAGTATCAACTGGCCAGTGGTATCGCTTAGCAACCGTCGCACTAACGCATGCGGGTTGGTTGCACTTGATATTTAATATGTTGGCGCTCTTTTCAATCGGAAACCCAATTGAAAATTACTTAGGCAAAGTTCGCTACTCAATCATATTTCTAGGCTCGTTATTAGCAGCTTCAGCAGCTTCACTTTATTTTGGCCCACATAATATTTACGCGGTTGGAGCATCCGGCGCAATCTACGGTTTATTTGGCGCCCTCTTTGTAATTGGCAAAAAGTCTGGCGCTAATTACCAGAACATAACAGGCGTAATAATCGTCAACTTACTAATTACCTTCACCGTGCCTGGAATTGATTGGCGCGCGCACCTAGGCGGTTTAATTGCAGGAGTTGTTATTTCTTACCCTTTAACGTTTCGCAGAAGAACTTGAGCAACATCTAAAACTCCAATATCAGACTCTCTAGCAGTCATTCCATCGCTAACCATTATTCGGCAGAACGGGCACGCGACCGCTACCTCCTTAACTTCAGTAGCAATAGCTTCATCTACTCGGTTTAAATTGATTCGCGTACCAATAGTTTCTTCCATCCACATGCGAGCACCACCTGCACCACAACAGAACGAACGATCTTGATTTCTTGGCATTTCAGTAATTTCGACTCCAGTCGACTCCAAAAGTTCTCGCGGCGGTTGATAAATCTGATTGTGCCGTCCTAAATAACATGGATCATGATAAGTAATTGTTGCATCGCTCTTATGCGGTGAAGTTTTTAACTTTTCCTCTTTAATTAACTGGTTCAAGAGTTGGGTGTGGTGAACCATCTGTAGCTCAAAACCTTGCTGCTTATAGTCACGACCGATAGTTGTGAAGCAATGCGGACAAGTAACGACGACTTTCTTTATGCCACGAGTACCAAAAGTCTGCTTCAGAGTTTCAATATTTTCCTTTGAAAGTATTTGGTAAAGGAATTCGTTACCCGCCCGTCTTGCGGGATCACCACTACAGATTTCACGTTGGCCCAAGACGCCAAATTTTGTGCCAGACATATAAAGAAGTTCCGCCACTGCCTTGGTGGTTTTCTTAGCGCGTTCTTCGAATGCACCAGCGCAGCCAACCCAGAATAAATATTCAACATCTTCAGGAATTTCACCCTCAATAACAGTCACCGGGAATTCACATTCAGCAATCCATGCATTTCGATCAGTGCGGTTTGCCCCCCAAGGATTACCGGTTTTCTCCAAGTTTCTAAAGGTTCCACCAAGCTCAGATGGAAATTCAGATTCCACCAAGACTTGAAAGCGCCGCATATTAACTATGTGATCGATATGTTCAATATCTACAGGGCACTCCTCCACACACGCACCGCATGTTGTGCAAGACCATAAAACTTCTGGCGAGATTATTTCGCCAACAATTGGCCGGTCATCTGGAACTTTTGTAAGTGCATGGTCGCGCATCGCCATAATCAATAACTTTGGCGAGAGCGGTTTATCTGTATGCCAAGCAGGACATTGAGATTGGCAACGGCCACATTCCGTACAGCTCGCCATATCTAGCAAGCCCTTCCAAGAAATATCTGAACTCTTTCCAATACCAAAGACGTCATCTTCTTTTGGATCTTCAAAATCAATTGGCTTGCCATGTGAAATCATTTCTGGCAATTCACCAAGCGCTGGCCTGGAATCCAAATTACGTTTAAAGAAAATGTTAAATGGTGCCAAGAATCTGTGCCAAGCAACTCCCATTGTTAGATCATTTGAAATTACAACAAACCACAACATCGATACCCAAATTTTAATTCCAGCAACAGTTTGAACTGCGGTGGTATTTATGTAATATTGATGTTCTAGATAATCTAAAACAATCACACAAATTACAATTGCGAGAATTGTTGCTTCAACATAATAAGCTTTTAAAGATTTAGATCCAAGAAATCTTGAGGTTCGGCTCTTATGGAAGAACTTGGTTGCTATCCGGATTCCAATTAGCGCAACAATTCCAACTCCGGTTGACCAAGCGATGAATAAAACGAAGTATCGGTATGGCGTCCAATCACCAATTATTGGAAGAATAAAAGAGGCATCGTTTATTTGGCCATATGCGGTAATTAGCGTTCCAAAGAGTGCGACGAATCCAATCATCACAAACCAATGCGCGATTGCCGATCCAGTAAAACGGAGCATCTTTGTGTGAAGCAAAATCTCTTTCACCATCGCACTTGCTCGAGCGCGCTTATTTAAGAAGCGAGCCGGGTCGCTCTGGCCAGCAGAAATGCGTTGGTACATCTCACGCACTTTGAGGCCAAAACTACCAATGGCGATAAGGCTGAAGACATAAAGGACGATGGCTAAATAGCTCATGCGAGAAGGTTAGGGGCGAAGGCATGGGCTGGCGGGAATATCCCGTTCAAGGGAGGCGTTACCTGATTAACTCAACTTGAGTCCGCTCGACTCAATCTTTTGACATCGAGCGGCTCAATTGCGAGAATTTGACCATAGCCGGTCAAAAAACAGGCTGAGGTAATGGGAAATTAATAAGAAAAAGGAGCAATAAATGGCTAGAGCAGTCGGAATCGACTTAGGAACTACAAACAGTTGCGTATCAGTATTAGAAGGTGGCGAGCCATCTGTAATCACGAACGCAGAAGGCGCTCGCACAACCCCATCGATTGTTGCCTTCGCTAAAAATGGCGAGGTCCTTGTTGGTGAAGTTGCAAAGCGTCAATCAGTCACAAACGTTGAACGAACAATTCGTTCAGTTAAGCGCCACATGGGCACAAGCTGGAACATAGATATTGATGGCAAGAAGTACACGCCACAAGAGATCAGCGCTCGCATCTTGATGAAGTTAAAGCGCGATGCTGAAAGTTTTCTTGGTGAAACGGTTACTGATGCAGTTATTACAGTTCCTGCTTACTTTAATGATGCCCAACGTCAAGCTACAAAAGAAGCTGGCGAAATTGCCGGCTTAAATGTTCTGCGTATTGTCAACGAGCCAACCGCCGCAGCACTTGCGTATGGTTTAGATAAAGGCAGCGCGGAGCAAACAATTTTGGTTTTCGACCTCGGTGGTGGAACATTTGACGTTTCACTTCTAGAAATTGGCGATGGAGTTGTAGAAGTTAAGGCAACCAATGGCGATAACAATCTTGGTGGAGATGACTGGGATCAATCTTTAGTTGATCACTTAGTTAAAACTTTTGCTGCTAAGAATGGAATTGATTTAACAAAAGATAAGATGGCAATGCAACGTGTTCGTGAAGCTGCTGAAAAAGCGAAGATTGAATTATCATCATCACAACAAACTTCAATTAATTTGCCATACATAACAGTTGACACTGAGAAGAATCCTCTCTTCTTAGATGAAACTATTACTCGCGCACAATTCCAAGGAATGACCGCGGATCTTCTTGAACGATGCAAGAAGCCATTCCAATCAGTATTAAAAGATGCCGGAATTCCAATCGCAGATATCGATCACGTTGTTCTAGTTGGCGGTTCAACCCGTATGCCAGCAGTTGTTGATTTAGTACGCGATTTAACTGGCGGGAAAGAGCCAAATAAGGGCGTAAACCCAGATGAAGTTGTTGCAGTCGGTGCAGCGCTACAAGCTGGCGTTCTCAAGGGTGAAGTAAAAGACGTTCTACTTCTAGATGTAACTCCACTTTCACTTGGAATTGAAACCAAGGGCGGCGTTATGACTAAGTTGATTGAACGAAATACAACAATCCCAACAAAGCGTTCTGAAATCTTCACAACTGCCGATGACAACCAACCAGCAGTTCAAATTCAAGCCTTCCAGGGCGAGCGTGAAATGGCTGCTTATAACAAGCGCCTGGGAATGTTCGAACTAACTGGTCTTGCACCTGCACCTCGTGGAATCCCACAAATCGAAGTAACTTTCGATATTGATGCAAATGGCATTGTCCATGTTTCTGCGAAAGATCTTGGCACTGGTAAAGAACAATCAATGACAATCACAGGCGGATCTGCTCTTTCTAAAGAAGAGATTGATCGCATGATGAAGGATGCGGAAGCGCATGCCGATGAAGATAAGCAGCGTCGCGAAGAAGCAGAAGTTCGCAACACCGGTGACTCACTTGTCTATCAAACGGAAAAATTCTTAAAAGACAATGCTGAAAAATTTACCGAAGGCGAGAACGCGCAAAAGCGCGCCGAAGTAGAAACCGCTGTAGCAGATCTGAAGCAAGCGCTAGAAGGAACTGATCTTGGCGCCATTAAAAGTGCTACGGAAAAAACTAGCGAGCTTTCACAACAATTAGGTGCAGCTCTTTATGCAGCAAATGCGGCATCAACAGAAGAACCACAAGCGGATGATGGCGTTCAAGATGCCGAGATTGTTGAAGAAAATAAGTGACAGACGAAGCTGAAAACACCGTGCCAGAGAGTTCCGATAAGGAGCTCTCTGATGCAGTAAACGAAGCGCTTGCCGAAGTTGAAGTAGATGAAGTCGCAGTTTTAACTTCAGATCTTCAACGAGTTCAGGCCGAATACTCAAATTATCGCAAACGCGTGGATCGCGACCGCATTACAGCAAATGAAATTACAACCGCCATAGTTCTGTCAGAGCTTCTTCCAGTTCTTGATGATATTTCTCGAGCAGAAGAGCACGGTGAATTAACTGGTGGTTTCAAAGCGGTTGCAGATCAAATGATTGCAATTACAACGAAACTTGGCCTTTCACAATTTGCAGAGGTCAATGTTGCATTCGATCCAAATATCCATGAAGCACTCATGCACGCGACATCTCCAGATGTAACCGAAACCCTGGTAACTCAAGTTTTGCAACCAGGATATAAATTTAAAGATCGAGTAATTCGCCCCGCCCGAGTTGCAGTAACTGATCCTGAGAACTAATTAAGGGATATAGCCATGGCAGCCAAAGATTTATATGAGAAAGATTTGTATTTAATCCTTGGCGTTAAAAAGAGTGATGACGCTGCTGCCGTCAAAAAGCAGTACCGTAAACTCGCTAGAGAGCTGCACCCAGATAAAACAAAAGGTGATAAGAAATTAGAAGAGAGATTTAAATCTGTTTCTGAAGCTTATGAAGTTCTTTCAGATGAGAAAAAGCGTGCCGAATATGACGAGATGCGCGAAGCATATAAAGGTGGTCGGATTCCACAAGGCGGTGGAAACTTTAACGGCGGCGGATTCCAAGGCGCAGATTTCTCAGATCTGTTTGGCAGCGGCGGTTCACAAGATATTTTTGGAACTATCTTTGGTGCCGGTCGCGGACCAAGACGCGGTCAAGATTTAGCCGCAACCACAACTATTTCGTTTAGAGATTCAATTTATGGAACTGAACTCGATTTGAAATTAGCGCCACAAGGCGGAAAAGCTAACGCGGTAACAACAAGAATCCCAGCGGGAATTAACGACGGTGCAAAAGTTAAATTAAAAGGACGTGGCGGACAAGGTCCCGCCGGGCCAGGAGATTTATTTGTAACTGTTAACGTTGTAAAGCATCCAATTTTTTCCCGTAATGAATTAAATTTATTATTAACTCTTCCAGTAACATTTTCCGAAGCAACTTTAGGTGCAGATATAAAAGTTCCAACTTTAGATGGCGATGAAGTAACAGTTCGAATTGCTCCAGGTACTCCAAATGGGCGCACGCTCCGAATTAAATCCCGAGGAATTAAAACAGCTCGCGGTACTGGAGATTTATTAATAACTGTCGAAATTCAAGTTCCACAACGAGTTGACGGGAAAGCCAAAGAGGCGCTTGAAGCATTTGCTGAAGCAACAAAAGAGTTCGATCCTCGGATAGATTTAGCACAGAAGGCGAGGGCTTGAGAATGAGTAACAATGAACACCCAGATGATGAAGCCGTATATGTAATTTCTATTGCATCTCAACTTTCAGGAATGCACCCGCAAACTCTGCGTCAATATGATCGAATGGGTTTGGTTTCCCCAGGGCGCGCTTCAGGACGAGGTCGTCGATACTCACTTCTCGATATTGCATCACTTAGAAATATTCAACGTTTAGTTGGCGAAGGAATAAATCTTGCCGGTATTAAACGTATTATGGAATTGGAATCTGCGGTTGCATCAATGGCAATTGAAGTAGCGAAATTGCGCACCGAGGTTGATGCGCTAATCGAAGCCAATCCACCGAAATCACTTGTTCGGAAAAGTAAGCAATCCATCGTTGTTTATAAGGAAGAAGGCTAAGGTTCACGCATGAATTCACGCGATAAATTGAAAGAAGAGATCTTAAACAAAGCAGTTGTTCACGGAAAAGTTATTTTATCCTCAGGTAAAGAGGCCGAATATTACGTAGATCTTCGTCGCGTAACTTTAGATTCTGTTGCGGCGCCACTTGTTGGTGAAGTTATGTTGGATTTAACTAAAGATTTAGATTTTGATGCGGTTGGCGGTTTAACTCTCGGCGCTGATCCAGTTGCGACCGCAATGATGCATGTTGCTGCAAGTAAAGGCCGCAAGTTAGATTCTTTTGTAGTTCGCAAAGCAGAGAAGGCGCATGGATTGCAACGACGTATCGAGGGACCTGATGTAAAGGGCCGCCGCGTACTTGCAGTTGAAGATACATCCACGACAGGTGGTTCAGTTATGACAGCGGTAGAAGCGCTTAAAGAAGCGGGCGCCATTGTTGTTGGTGTTGCAGTTATCGTTGAACGCGGAGCGGCCCCACTAATTGCAGAGAACGGCTTAGATTATTTTGCGGCTTATCAACTTTCAGATTTGGGTTTGTAAGTTAACTTAAGTGTCTGCGGGTTCGCCACTCTTTAAAAATCTCCCAGAAAATGGGTGCAATTGAGACGATTACAATTACCGCAACGATGGGCAGTACATATTTATCTACGGAACCCTTTAATTTTTCGCCTAAAACATATCCGCCCCAGATAAACCCCTGCGTCCAAACTAAAGCGCTAATTACATTCCAAAGGAAGAATCTCTTATAAGACATTCTTGCGATACCCGCAGCCGGATTAACTAAGTGACGCACAACTGGAATAAATCTTCCAAGAAAGATCATTTTTCCAATCCCGTACTTATCAATCCACTTCTGCATAGTCTTTAATTTTTTAGGATTGAAATACTTAGAATCTTCACGACCAAACAATTTGCTGCCATATGTATAGCCCAACCAATGTCCGACCTGGGATCCAGTGATTGCAAAGAGTGGGGCACCAATAGCGAGTTCACGAATTGGGAGATGGATCTTGATAACTTCGCCTGTGCCGGAGGCTGCGAGGCCGGCCATGAACAGAAGCGAGTCGCCAGGTAGCCCGATGACCACCGGCAGGCCTGTCTCGACAAAAAGGATCAGAAATATCCCTGCTAAACCAAAGGAATTGATTGCGGACTCGGCGTTGAAGGCGTGAAGAATGTCCATAGAGGCCGAAATATACCCAGTTAACAGCCCTTTATTTTCGAGGTATACCTATTTATTTGCATCTCCTAGCGGTTCTATGTGTAATCTTTCGCTTCTAGTGAATCCCAAAACTGGGGTTCTAGTCTCATCGAGATGTTCATCGACGCACACTTATAGGAGATCTTCGTGGAAAATCTGGTCCATGTAACTGGTTCCAACCTGACCTACGTATATGTAGTTCTAGGCATTTCATTATTTGCCCTCGCTATTGCCTACGCGCTTCGCGCACAAGTATTAGCCGCGGATGAGGGAACCGAGAAGATGAAGGAGATCGCCGCTGCTGTACAAGAAGGCGCAGCCGCATACCTTAACCGTCAGTTTAAGACGCTATCTTGGTTTGTAGGAATTGTTTTCTTCCTTCTCTTCGCACTTCCAGGAGAATTTGATATTCGACTCGGCCGATCAATCTTCTTCCTATTAGGTGCGCTGTTTTCAGCTGCAGTTGGATACAACGGAATGTGGCTCGCGGTTCGTGCCAACGTTCGTGTTGCAGAAGCTGCTCGTCAAAAATCTGCTGAGAATGCAGTCCGCATCGCATTCCGTACCGGCGGCGTTGTGGGTATGACAACAGTTGGTCTCGGGTTACTTGGCGCTTCACTCGTAGTTGCGATTTATCGCGAGAATGCACCAGCAGTTCTTGAAGGATTTGGATTTGGCGCCGCAATGCTCGCGATGTTTATGCGCGTTGGTGGCGGAATCTTTACAAAGGCAGCAGATGTTGGCGCTGACCTTGTCGGAAAAGTTGAACAAGGTATTCCAGAAGATGATCCTCGCAACCCAGCAACAATCGCAGATAACGTTGGAGATAACGTTGGTGATTGTGCGGGAATGGCTGCAGATTTATTTGAATCATATGCAGTAACACTTGTCGCAGCCTTAATTCTTGGTAAAGCCGGTTTCGGCGATGCTGGTTTAATCTTCCCACTAATAGTCCCTGCGATTGGAATTGTTACAGCGATAATCGGAATCTTTATTACTCGACTTCGCACAACAGATAAGTCAGCTATGCAGGCTATTAACCGGTCATTCTTCTTATCGGCAATAATTTCCGCGGTACTTGTTGCATTTGCAACTTATACCTACCTTCCTGCATCACTACAACAAATGTCTGGCCTATCAACTGAAGCCGCTGCTGTTGATGTTAATCCTCGCGTACTTGCTATCGGCGCAGTATTAATCGGAATTATTTTGGCCGCTGCAATCCAGTTGCTAACAGGATTCTTTACAGAAGTTGGTCGACGTCCAGTAAATGATGTCGCTGCTTCATCTAAAACCGGCGCTGCAACAGTAATTCTTGCTGGTATTTCAATCGGTTTTGAATCAGCCGTTTACTCTGCTCTGCTTATCGCAGCAGCAGTATTTGGGGCTTTCTTGCTCGGCGGCGGATCTGTTGTACTTTCACTATTCGCAGTATCACTAGCAGGAACAGGTTTGCTAACAACAGTTGGTGTAATTGTTGCAATGGATACCTTCGGACCTATCTCAGATAACGCCCAAGGAATTGCCGAAATGTCTGGCGATGTAAAGGGTGAAGGTGCTCAAATTCTTACCTCACTTGATGCGGTTGGAAATACAACAAAAGCAATCACCAAAGGAATCGCAATCGCGACAGCAGTTCTTGCAGCAACAGCGCTCTTCGGTGCGTTTACTGATGCAATTAAGGAAGCGGCACATAAAGTTGTTGGCGATGGAGATCTAGCGCTTCAATACCAAGGAATTTTGGATGTAGCTGATCCACGTAACTTGGTAGGCCTAATCATCGGAGCAGCAGTTGTATTTATGTTCTCTGGTCTTGCAATCAATGCAGTTTCTCGCGCAGCTAGTGCAGTTGTTTATGAAGTTCGCGAGCAATTTAGATTGCACCCAGGAATTATGAAGGGTACCGAAAAACCAGAATACGGTCGCGTAGTTGATATTTGTACACGTGATTCATTGCGCGAACTTGTAACACCAGGATTGTTAGCCGTAATGGCACCAATCGCAGTTGGTTTTGGTTTAGGTGTTGGCGCGCTCGGCGCTTACCTTGCTGGTGCAATTGGTACCGGAACACTTATGGCGGTATTCCTTTCAAACTCAGGTGGTGCATGGGATAACGCAAAGAAGATGGTTGAAGATGGAAATCACGGCGGTAAAGGCTCTGATGCTCACCACGCAACAATCGTCGGCGACACAGTTGGAGATCCATTTAAAGACACAGCTGGTCCTGCAATTAACCCACTAATTAAAGTTATGAACTTAGTTGGATTACTTGTAACTCCAGCAATTGTAGAATTTGCACTAAATGGTCGCGGAGTTTATTCAGCGTCCATCGCAATTTTTGCAACACTGGTAATTGTTTTCGCCCTGATCCGCGGGCAACGTGGATCAACCAACATTATCTAACTCAAGTTGGGCATAAAACTTGTAATCGTTGAGTCTCCCGCGAAGGCGCGCAAGATTGGCGGCTTCCTGGGAGATGATTACGTTGTTGAGGCATCTGTAGGGCATATTCGTGATCTGCCACAACGCGCAGCTGACATCCCAAAAGAGTTTAAGAAAATCGCCTGGGCAAAAGAGGGCGTCAACATTGAAGAGGGCTTCGAACCGCTTTACGTAATTAATCCAGATAAGAAAGCGAAAGTTTCAGAGTTAAAAGCGCTAATGAAAGATGCCGATGAGTTAATTCTCGCAACTGACGAGGACCGCGAGGGCGAAGCAATTGCTTGGCACTTGATTGAAGTTCTACGTCCCAAAATTCCAATTCGCCGAATGGTATTTCACGAAATTACAAAAGATGCAATTCAAAAAGCAGCAAATGAAACTCGCGATTTAGATTATCGATTGGTTGATGCCCAGGAAACTAGAAGAGTTTTGGATCGACTTTTTGGTTATCGACTATCACCTGTTTTGTGGAAGAAGGTAATGCCACGAATTTCGGCGGGCCGAGTGCAATCAGTTGCAACAAGACTCATCGTGGAACGCGAACGCGAACGCATGGCCTTTATCTCTTCAAAGTGGTGGGACTTAACCGCCCAATGTGACGCGGGATTTAATGCGCGCTTATTATCTTTAGATGGGAAACGTGTCGCTGCGACAAATGATTTTGATGCGAACGGTGGGCTAAAAGAGAAATCCGTTGCAAACATTCTCTTGCTAGACGAGGATGGAGCGAACGAGTTAGTACAAGGCCTTACGGGAAAATCTCTAACCGTAAAATCAACTGAAGAATCACCGCGCACTGAAAGACCTAAAGCGCCCTTTACAACTTCAACAATGCAACAAGATGCGGGATCGAGACTTGGTTGGGGCGCACAGTTAACAATGCGAGTTGCGCAACGGCTATATGAAAACGGATACATAACTTACATGCGTACAGATTCGGTAACGCTATCTCAAAGTGCGATTGAATCAGCACGAGCATCTGCGAAGTCGTTGTATGGCGCTGAATATATTCCGGCGACGCCAAGAATTTATGAAGGTAAATCTAAGAATGCACAGGAAGCACACGAAGCTATTCGTCCTGCGGGTGAAACTTTTCGAACACCAGGAGAATTAGCACCAGAACTATCACGCGATGAATTTGGTTTGTATGACTTAATTTGGAAGCGAACAATTGCTTCACAGATGTCTGATGCTAAAAAGATGCAGATGCGCGTTGATTTTGACGTTGAAACTAAAACTGGAAGTGCGGCAATTTTCCGAGCAAATGGTTCGGTCATAACATTCCCCGGCTTCTTGGCTGCGTATGAGGATATTGTTGAAGATAAAACTGGAGATGATGAAGGCGCTGATACCGATAAACGTTTACCGCCGATGGCTGTTGGCGATTCAATAAAAGTTTCAAATTACATTTGTGAAGGTCATGAAACCAAGCCTCCTGCTCGGTATACCGAACCGACTCTTGTTAAGAAGTTGGAAGAACTCGGAATTGGCCGCCCTTCAACTTTCGCATCAATTATGAGCACGATTCAAGATCGCGGTTATGTTTCGAAACGTGGGCGTGCACTAGTACCAACATTTCTTGCTTTTTCTGTAACTGGTTTATTAGAACAACACTTTGGAAAATTAGTTGATTATGAATTTACCGCTTCAATGGAAGAAGATTTGGACCGCATTGCAAATGGTGAAGAAGATCGCATTGCCTGGTTAACAAAATTCTTTTTTGGTACTGATGGAAACCCAGGCCTAGAAGCACTTGCGGCTGACCTTGGCGCTATTGATGCTCAACAAATTAACACTATGAAAATGGGCGAAGATATAGAAATTCGAGTGGGCCGCTTTGGTGCATATATTCAAAAAGGAGTTGGCGACGACCGCAAGTTTGCAAACATTCCAGAAACAATGGCACCTGATGAATTAACTTTAGAGATTGCAATTGAATTATTAGCTCAACCTTCTGGCGAACGTGAGCTAGGAATTCATCCTGATAGTAATCTCCCACTTCTTGCAAAGTCTGGGCGTTTTGGACCTTACATAACTGAAGTTTTCCCAGAACCTGAAATGGTTGTCGATAAGAAAACTGGTGAACTAAAGAAACCACGTAAGAAGAAAGATGCGCCTAAACCAAAGACCGCATCTCTACTTTCAACGATGACACTAGATACGATCACAATCGATGATGCACTTAAGTTGATGTCGTTACCAAGAACTCTCGGCGCTTATGAAGATATTCCGATAACAGTACAAAATGGTCGATATGGCCCATACATGACGCATGGAACAGATTCCAGAACGCTAACTTCAGAAGACCAATTATTTGATATTACTTTGGATGAAGCTATCGAACTTTATAAGCAACCAAAAGTCCGACGTCGCGGTGTAGCAAAACCTCCTCTTAAAGATCTTGGAATTGATCCCGCAAGCCAGAAACCAGTATTGGTAAAAGATGGAAGATTTGGAATTTACATAACTGATGGCGAAACAAATGCAACACTTCGAAGAGGCGATACGGTCGAATTCTTAACGTTAGAACGCGGATTGGAATTACTGGCTGGACGCAGAGCATGGGAAGTAGAAAATGGCGGTGCAAGTCGAGTTAAGAAGAGCAGTAAGCGCGCTAAGAAGGCAGCTCCTTCGTTAACAAAGAACACAGTAAAAGCCACAGGTAAGGCTAAAACTAAGAAAAAAGCGGCTACAGGTAAGGGCAAAGCCGCAGCTCCTTCAGCATAAGTATCCTTAGCCCATGTCTAATTCACTTCCATTTCCTGGCGCACCTGCGGGATCCGAAAGTCGAAGCGTTTTAGCAATTCCGGCTTTTCGAAAGCTATGGAAATCAATGGCCTTCTCATCTTTTGGAGACTGGCTCGGCTTACTTGCTACAACAGCAATGGCACAGGAACTCTCAAATGGAGATTATTCCAAAGCAAACTTTGCGATTGCAGGTGTATTTATTGTTCGCCTTTTACCCGCAGTATTTCTTGGACCAATCGCTGGTGTAATTGCAGATCGCTTTGATCGCAGAAGGCTAATGATTTTCTGTGACATCTTCCGTTTTGGTCTTTATTTATCAATTCCAATCGTGGGTAATTATTTCTGGCTTTATACCGCAACAATTTTAGTGGAATGTTTTACGCTCTTCTGGTCGCCGGCTAAAGAAGCAACAGTTCCAAATATGGTTCCTAAGAATAAATTAGAGAGTGCAAACCAGGTTTCATTACTTGCAGCATATGGAACTGCGCCTATCGCAGCTATCGTCTTTGCACTACTCGCATTGGTTTCCACTGCAATATCAAAATTATTGCCGCCCGAATTTTCATCTACCGCTGATATAGCGCTTTATATAGATGCAATCTCCTTCCTATATACCGCATGGATTGTTTATCAACTTCGCGAAATTCCCAAAGGATCGGCAAGTAAAGCTGCTGTAAATGAAAATATTGGAAGGTCAATTTTCGAGGGCTTTAAGTATGTAAATAGCTCCAAAATTATTCGCGGTTTAATTTTTGGAATGCTTGGTGCATTTTTTGCGGCGGGCGCAGTTATCGGATTAGCAAGAACTTTCGTTGGCGACCTAAATGCCGGCGATGCCGCATATGGAATCCTGTTCGGTGCAGTTTTTGCTGGCCTTGCGCTCGGTATTTCACTTGGGCCAAAAGTCTTCGCGCAATTTTCTCGGCGCCGAATTTTTGGAGCTGCGCTAACTATCTCTTCATTCTTTTTAATTCTCTTAGCGCTCATTACAAACCTAGTTCTTGCAATTTTTGTAACCATCTTGCTTGGTGCTTTTGCAGGCGTATCTTGGGTTTCTGGATTCACAATGCTGGGATTAGAAGTAGCAGATGAGGTGCGTGGTCGGACATTTGCTTTCGTGCAATCTTTAATTCGGGTATCACTTGTATTAGTTCTCGCTATTTCACCGGTAATCGCTGCTGCAATTGGACGCCATACATTCAAGTTTGAGAATTTTGAAGTTACTTACAATGGTGCGGCATTTACTATGTTGGCCGCTGGAATTATCGGCGTGATCGTGGGAGTAATTTCTTATCGAACTATGCGCGATCGCCCAACAGTTTCACTTTGGGCTGATGTACTTGCAGCAAGCAGAGGTGAACTTGGTGGCATAACAGATGTCGCGCACACTGGAACTTTTATCTCTTTTGAAGGTGGCGAAGGATCTGGTAAATCAACACAAACTGAGTTGTTAAAGGATTATCTAGAGTCAATCGGTGAGAAAGTTTTGTTAACTCGCGAGCCAGGTGGCACACCACTTGGGAAAAAACTTCGCGAAATACTTCTGGATAATCAGACTGGAAATATTTCACCAAGGGCAGAAGCTCTTATGTATGCGGCTGACCGAGCAAATCATGTTTATTCATTAATTCAACCTGCACTTGCCGCAGGCCAAGTTGTAATTACCGATCGCTATTTGGATTCATCTGTGGCATATCAAGGTGCGGGTCGTATTCTGCAACCAACTGAAGTCGCAAGAATTTCTAGATGGGCAACTGAAAATCTCTCTCCAATCTTGACAATCATTATGGATATTCCAGCCGAAACTGGTCTTTCTAGATTGCAATCCAGGGATCGATTAGAAGCAGAACCACTAGCTTTTCATGAGCGAATCCGCCAAGAATATTTGAACATCGCTAAGTCAGACCCTGAGCGATATTTTGTAGTTGACGCGACACAATCAAAAGAGGCGATTCATGAAGAAATTGTGGAGCGGGTTTCAAAACTACCGCTATTAGTCATTAACCAAAGCGCAAAAAAGCGTTTTAGAAAATAACATACGAATCCAATGTCAGTCTTCGATCTTCTAATTGACCAAGAACATGTGGTTTCGATACTGCATGACGCGGTAAAGGCATCCGCTGATGGTGAGGATCAATCACAAGAGATGACACACGCTTGGTTATTTACCGGGCCTCCAGGATCTGGCCGAAGCAATGCCGCACTTGCATTTGCCGCCGCACTCGTTTGCAAGTCCGGTGGTTGCAATGAATGTGTTGACTGCAAGACTTCACTAATCGGAAGCCATGCAGATGTTGAATTGATTAAAACCGAAGGCCTTTCTATCAAGATTGATGAGGTCAGAGAGTTGATTACCAGAGCATCTTGGAGCCCGTCAGTTGGAAATTACCGCGTTGTTGTAATTGAGGATGCGGATCGGCTAACTGAATCTGCCGCGAATGCACTTCTGAAAGCAATTGAAGAGCCAGGGCTTCGGACGGTTTGGTTGCTCTGTGCACCTAGTGCAACTGATGTACTCCCAACCATTCGCTCTCGAACTCGCGGATTAGTTTTAAGAACACCCTCAACATCAGCGGTGGCAGCGCTTTTAGAGAGAGAAAAAGTTTCTCCTGCGATGGCTGATTTCGCAGCACGAGCTTCACAAGGACATATTGGCCGCGCACGATTTTTAGCTAAGAGTGAAGATGCGCGATTTCGTCGCGAAGCGATTCTTAAGATTTCACTATTAATAACTGATGTGGCATCTGCATTTAAAGCTGCGCAAGTATTGGTTGAGGCCGCAAAGGCTGAAGCTGAAGAAGAAGCGGAGCGGCGTGATAGCGCAGAGCTAACTTCACTTAAAGAAGCGTGGGGACAACAAGGTTCAAAGTTAACACAGGGCGGGTCTAAGGCAGTCAAAGAGTTAGAGAAGGAACAAAAATCACGGACCACAAGAATGGTGCGAGATTATTTAGACCGAGCCTTGCTCGATATCGCAACGTTGTTTCGTGATGTTCTTTTGGTGCAATCTAATTCCATCGATTCCATAATTAATACAGATCTAATATCAGAGATAAATAAAATCGCAACAAATAGCACACCAGAATCAACGTTAAGAAAATTAGAAGCCATAATGACATCACGAACAAATCTTGCGCATAACGCTGCGCCACTTCTGACCATTGAAGCACTAATGGTCAATTTGAAATAATGTCCCGCAAAAATATCTTCTTAAGCTTTTTATTAGTTGCAGCTATTGCTATTAGCTCTCTTTCCTATTTGAAATTCACAGGAGACAAGAGCTGGACGCTGGACAAATTCAACTCTCAAAGACTCGATTGGAAAGATTGTTATGGTGGCTTTGAATGTTCTTCCTTCAAAGTTCCGGTTGATTACGAGAAAATATCTAATGAAACTTTTACGCTAAAAGTTCTTCGCCATAGCGCTTCAGATAAACAAAAAAGATTAGGTGCAATATTTGTTAATCCAGGTGGCCCTGGTGGATCGGCAACAGATTATGCATATAACGCCGAATCAATAGTGTCATCTGAAATCAGCAGTAGATTCGACATTATTGGCTTCGATCCGCGAGGAATCAACAGTTCAGAACCAATTCGTTGCCTTACGAATCGCGAAGAAGATGAATTTCTAAGCGCTGATGCAAGCGGTGGCGATCCTAAAAAAATAAGGGAATTAATAAGGATTTCCAGGGCTTTTGCCGCTAAATGTGAAAAGGCGGCTGGTTCTAAACTTGGTCACTACAGCACCTTGGAAGCTGCGAAAGATATGGAAGTACTCCGCAATTTGCTTAAAGAGAAAAATCTAAATTACTTAGGCAAGTCCTATGGAACATACCTAGGAACGCTATATGCAGCGCTCTATCCGCAATCAGTTGGCCGAATGGTCTTGGATGGGGCAGTAGCACCAAATATTACCCTTCGAGAACAAGAGCTAGCGCAGGCATTTGGTTTTGATAAAGCTCTGGATAATTATTTAAGTTCACAAGATAAATTCAAAATGAAAGATGTAACAAAATTAATAGAACGCGCCTCTTCGAAACCTTTGAAGAGCGAGAGCGGCCGATTAGCAACAGAATCCCTAGTCATTACAGCAATTGCTCAATCTTTGTACGATTCTAAAAGCGGTTGGAATGAGTTAACAAAGGCTTTAGAGCTCGCACTAGAAAAGCGTAACCCAGCAGGAATTCTTGAGTTAGCTGATAGATACAATAATCGCGATTCTTCTGGAAGTTATTACAGTAACCAGAATGATATTTCGATAATGATTACCTGTCTGGATTGGCGAGAAAAACGAACAGTAAATCAAATGGCTTCCGAGCAAGCAATATTTAAAAGCAAATCTTCAGTATTTGGTCCGTACTTAAGTTTCGCCGGTCTTCCGTGTAAGTATTGGAAAGCTAATCCAAAGTTATTGAAATTTGATTTAAGTAAAATTGATACAAAACCGATATTAGTAATTGGTGTAACACAAGATCCAGCAACCCCTTATAAATGGGCTCAGGTACTTTCAAAGTCTTTTCGTAATGCAGAGTTATTGACCTTGAAGGGCGAGGGTCATACCGGCCACAACCGAGGCAATAAATGTGTCGATTCGGCAGTGGATACCTACTTTTTAACTGGAAAAATTCCTTCAAAGGGCCTGATTTGTGCCCAAAGTGGTAATTAGCACCATTTGTTATACGGCATTATTTCCCCATGCGCTTAGACCACGTTTCATATGTAACGTCACATGACCAACTGGCCGACACGGTTCAACGACTTGGCTCACGCCTTGGAAGTGCCTTTGTTGATGGCGGAGTACATCCAAGATTTGGTACGCGAAATTTTACCTTGCCGCTACAAAATGGTCATTACCTTGAAGTTGTTTGCCCACTAGATCATCCAGCCGCAGATTCATCACCATTTGGTAAAGCAGTTTCAAAGCGCGCAGCTGAAGGTGGCGGTTGGTTAACTTGGGTTCTTGCGAGTGATGATATTTCACCAATTGAAACTCGACTTGGTCGCCCAGCAGTTGAAGGCCATCGCACAAAGCCAGATGGAAAAGATTTATCTTGGAAGCAAATCGGAATTCTTGAACTACTTACTGACAAGCAACTTCCATTCTTTATTCAGTGGTTAACTCTTGAACATCCATCAACAGATGGCAAAGCGATCTCAAAGATTGTAAAAGTTGAAATTGCTGGCGATGAAAAGACAATCTCTGAATGGATTGGTTCCGATTTAGAAAAGGCAATCGGAAACGATATTGAAGTTGAATGGGTAGATGCATCAAGCAATGATGGCGATTCTGGAATCGTGGCAGTACACCTACAAACTCCAACTGGAGTAATCCGACTAGATTGAGAGGTTGGTTGTGAGACTTAAACTTTCAATCCTCATCGCAAAATTAGCTGGGACCTTATCAAAACGCGTACTTCATAAATCTGGTGAAACTATCCCCGGCCGAGTTCTATTAGCTCTTTATCCACGTGCGATTTCTATCCTTTCGCAGAATCGCAAGATAATTTGTGTATCGGGCACCAACGGGAAAACTTCAACAACTAAGGCGATTGTAGAAATCATTTCCAAACTTGGAAGTGTCACAACAAGTCCTTCTGGATCAAACCTAGATCGCGGAGTTGCCGCAGCGCTAATGAAGAAATCTGAATACGCAGTATTAGAAGTGGATGAGCTACACCTTCCTCGCATTATTGGTGAGGTAAAGCCTGTAGCCGTTCTGCTCCTAAATTTAACTCGGGATCAACTGCACAGAATGCATGAAGTTAAACGCGTTGCCGATAAGTGGGCCACTGCAGCGAAAAGCGCACCGGACACAATCTTTGTTGGTGATGTTGATGATCCTTTTGTGGCACTTGCCTTAAATTCAGCGAACCAATCACTTCGGGTTTCATTTGGTGGCCGTAAACATTTAGATGGCGCAGTTTGTCCGAGTTGTGGGGTCTATTTAAAGTGGACTCGAAATAATTACAAATGTTCTTGTGGTTTAACAAATTCAACCCCAGATGAACTATTCGATGCAGGTACTGCTGCTTATCGCAACGCAACTCTTGCTAATGTCACTGGAAAATTGCTTGGCGGCAGGGCTATCGCTATTAATGAACAAGCGCTAGAGCGAAGCGTTGATAGAGAGTACAACGGGATAAAAGCAAACCTACGACTTACCAAGAATCCAGCATCATGGAGTGAAGCGCTAAATTCTGTTAGCGGAAACGATGTTCTTTTGATTGTAAATTCTCGCGAGGTTGATGGGATAGATACTTCCTGGCTTTGGGATATCTCTTTCACTCAACTTTCAGGTAAACGCATAATAGTTTGTGGGGAACGCGCTTTAGATATGGCTTATCGCCTTCATGTTGAAGGTATTGAGGTAGAAGTGACATCGAACTTTGACGAAGCGATTTCAAAGTTTGCAAAAGGTTCACATGTTCATGTCCTGGCTGCCTACACAGCATTTCATGAGTTGGTGAACGCATGAGCCAAGCAAGAATTGTCCGAATTCATAATGAACTCCTTGGAACTTATGGCGATCAAGGAAATGCTGAAGTCCTGGCATTCCGTGCAAAGTTTCATGGCATCACAACAACAATCACCGATGTTGGTTACAACGATCCACTTCCAACCAACGGTGATATTTATTTATTGGGTGGCGCGGAAGATGCAGCCCAACTATTGAGTTTAGAAGCGTTACAACGAGGCGACAACTTAGATATTCTTCACTTCGCAATTGAACGTGGAGCTGTAATTCTCGCCATTTGCGCAGGCTTCCAAATAATTGGAAATAAGTTCTGGGCCAACGGTAAAGAAGTTGACGGCCTTGGATTACTTGATGTTGTAAGTGTTCCCGGAGAAAAGCGTTTGGTCGGGGATATTAAAACAATTTCAACCGTACTCGGCTTTGAACTAACTGGATTCGAAAATCATATGGGGCGCACAATTCTGGGCCCAACAGCCCAGGCTTTCGGAAAAGTTGTAACAGGCAAAGGAAACGGCGACAGTAAATTTGATGGTGCGGTCTCTGGAAATATATTTGGAACGTACATGCACGGTCCAATACTTGCGCGTAATCCAGAGCTTGCAGATTTATTATTAACGCGTGCAACAGGACGAAAATACGCACAAATAACAGATCCATTGGCCTTGAAATATGCGACGTGGCGTCGCAAGGTAATTAAGTAG
>CAEZZG010000010.1_pt1 | contig 45525 bp, 57 predicted proteins | sample 7266311 | NCBI WGS metagenome assembly CAEZZG01 (sample SAMEA6813955, study PRJEB35770) | uncultured Actinomycetes bacterium | biome: Freshwater; feature: Freshwater reservoir; material: water | place: Czech Republic | collected 2016-08-15 | depth 30m m
CAAGTGTCTTTGCATCGAAAATATCAGAAGCCTTATATAGAAGATCTGCTGCTGCATAATCTGAGAATGTGTTTAGGTTCATGATGTCTGGTGTTGAGTTTGTTGCCACCAAAGTACGACCCTTAACAAGAATGTCATCCCATGAAAGGTTTGTGTGTTCAACCTTGATTGTAGGATTTGCAGCTTCGAAGCGAGCATTTAGATCTGCGTAATATGCAGGCATCGCATCTGTGTAGTTAGGTGTAATGATCTTGATTGTTGTTGCTGCTTGCGCAGGCATAACAGACAAGACTGTTGCTGAAAGCGATACTGCTGCGATCGCGCTTAGGCGACGTAGGCCGATCTTCTTCATTTATATATCTCCTTGCTCAGGGCGAACCCCAAGTTCTAGTAGTTAGATGAACCCGGCAGGAGGGTGCCCACCGGGTTCAGTGGGATAACTCCACCACTCGCCGATGGCTAAATCAAGGCAGGGATATAACGAATTGATAACGGATTCCCACGAATCCGCTGCCGCCCACCATACTTATGCGCATGAATAATCTGCCAAATAGAGGTGACGCGGGTGATAGCGATATCGCACGTAAGAATGAGGAAATCCGCCAAATAGCGAAAGATTTTTTCGAAGAGATCTGGAACAAGGGCGATGAAAGCGCAATCGATAAATTTATTTCCGTCAATACATTTGGAAACGATCCGCAATTTGGAACTGGTCGCGAAAGTTTTCGTGCGAAGTGGCGCGAATGGCAAATTGCATTTCCCGATATTCATTTCCGTATCGATGATGTAATCGTTGAGGGCAATCAGGTTGTAACTAAGTGGCATTTAACTGGAACGCAGACTGGACCACTTGAAGGCCAACCACCTTCCAATAAGAAGGTATCGGTTGATGGCGTAAGCATCGATAAAGTTGAAGGCGGACTTGTTGTTTCAGGTTTCGACGCCTGGGATTCCCTTAACTTTCGCAAACAGCTCGGCCTACCGCTTTGATGCAAAACTAATTACATGGGCTTCTTTAATGACCTCTTTGGTAATCCAAAGGGAAAGAAAGCACAACGCGAAGTTGACCGCTTGCATGAAGAATGGTCCGAAGATGTCGCAACACTTGCAAAGTTAAAAGAGGCATTCATCGCCGTGCAAGATGGCGAGGACGCTGAAAGCCACAACATGATTACCAAGCAAGGTGAATATGTAATCTGGGCAGGCATTGGTCAATTTCACGAGGCTGGTCGCACCGCCGGACAATATGTTGGTTCAAGCCAGGGCTTTAGCATTCCGGTTGTTGCCGGCATTCGTTATCGAGTCGGCGCACAACGTGGAACTTTTATTCCCGGTGAAGAAATTCAAGTTTACAAAGACACAGGGCAGGTTTATTTAACGACCGATCGCCTAGTTTTTAATGGCTTGACCAATACTGCTGAATGGAAATTCGATAAGTGGATAGGCGCTGGAGCAAGCCCCGACGGTGGCGATTTCATCTTCCATGTTTCTAATCGCAAAAAATCTTCTGGAATCTTATTTGAAAAAGATGTTGGCGAAGAGTTTAATCGTTTTCTTGCATTCGCTTTAATACATGTCTCTGATGGACTAGAGCGCGTAATGAAGGAGATCAAAGGTTTAGAAGAGCGCATCCCAACTGAGGAACCTAAGTTGCAGAACCAAATCGAAGCGCCAAAAGCTAGTTAAGTAACTTAAAGTAGTTTGCGATTTCGTAATATTTTCTTACATTTCAAACTCACCTTGCTATAAGATTTCGCCAGATGGTCCGGGAATTTCTTCCCGAAGCCACCTACCCTTCGTTAGAGGGATTTTGGATTGCGGCCTACCTGTTCACGCTAGTAGGCCGATCGCCATTTCATGATAGCTAGTATCAAGTTGGCGATGATTGCAATAAATGCAATCCATTTTCCCTTTTCCATAACGTCCTCCCTTCTCGAAATCCTCTGCGATTAGCAGAGAAAGCAAGTGAGTGAACGCTGGCGGCGTGCTCAACTTGCTTCGAGAAAGAAACGGGCAGGGTGAAAGTAACTAGATTGAACGTATGGCCTTTAGCTTGAGAAAAATAATGTGAATAATTTATTTCTGTGAATAAATATTGCCGAAACATAGACGCGGAAGACACGGCTAATTAACATTGAACAATGAGAACCAAGCGGCTAACAATCAAGACTGTTGTTCTGGCTCTAGGATTTTCAATGATTCCGCTAACAACAAGTTTGCAGAGTGCTTGGGCGTGCAGCGCTGCGCCCGGTGCCCCAATCGTGAAAACTATTTGGGGAACAACGGGCGGTCCATCATTCACAGTCACACCAGCAAAGACTGACGAACTTCCAACCACTATTTATTATGCATATGCAGTTAAAAAAGTCAGCAAAGATTCTTGGGAGCCTTGGGCAGCCTGGGTGCCAACACAAGTTACTTCGGCAGGCGAAAGTGCAACATTTACAGCACCAATGGCAGAAGGAAACGATCTAATTACTTTTTCGGCCTACGCCTATAACGTTTGTGGATCATCTGGTCAAAATCAGATTTATCGAAAACTGGTCACAAACGATTCACTGATGATTCCTAACTTAACTATCGCGGAAGATCTACCTTTGAGCGTTGGCACGATTCCAACTTATTTCTTTTCACCAATGGCATATGAGTTACCTCAGACTTTAACTTCTAAGAATCCAGCTATTTGTGCCTTTGATGAGAGCGCGAAAGTATTGAAACTTATATCAGCAGGGGAATGCGAAATTACAATCTCGCAGAACAATGAACTCCTTGCAACACCAAACCCAGATGTAACCCAAACAATTAATATTCTTCCCACACCAAAGATTCTTCCGGTCACCGGGAAAGATCGCCCTGATGAAATAGATGGTTTCCAGATCCATGTGGTCTATGTGAAGGTTAACGGCACAACTCCTCATGAATACTATGAAAAGGGAGATGTTAATAACTGGCTTGATCTTGCCAATGCATGGATGAAGAGAAAACTAGGAAAAGAATTTAAATTTGACACTTTCGAAGGTACTTACGATATCTCGACGATGTTCTCTCAATACACGGCGGGTCAACTAGAAAAAGATGGAGCTAAATCTTCAGAGTCTTCATCTAATACCCAGCCCACCCTATTTAAATTACAAAGCGAATTTAGTAAGCAAAATGGCTTAGAACTTATCGGTAAGAATTTGCTATTCATTATTGATGCGAATCTTTCTGAAAAATATTGTGGTTTTGCAAATCAACCTGGAATTTCTGCTCTCATCACGCCGGTAAGTTCCGGATGCTGGAGCCCTGAATTCGGTTATCTCGCCCAGACTCTTAAGTTGAATTATCCATCAAAAAGTCTAATTCACGAGTTAGTTCATAACTTAGGAGTAGGTCATCCTTGTGAGGATCTCTCTGACCTAATGATTGGCGGAACATGTGCGATGTCAAAGGAACAGACAGAAATAACTTTGGATTCCGCAAAGAAGTTATATATAGGAACTTCAAAAGCTGGCGCGAATATTCTTGATTTCAAGGTTTGGAAAGATGGCTCTGGTTCAAAATATCCGACTTCAAGAGGTTTGTGTTATGTAAATACTCCATGTTTAGTTTCAGACTGGTTTTGGAGAACACCCCAGGGCGATCTACAGATACAAGAGAAAATTGCTGGCAAATGGAAGACCCTTCAAACTTTCAAGATCAAAAAAATTGCAACAAATAAATATGCCTTCAACGCTTCGATAATTCCAACTTCCAAGGGGATTCACACATACCGTGAATACATACCAGGCACCAAGAAATACGGCGCTTACACGGGCAGACAAATCACAAAGACCGTCCCTTACTAATCATTTATTCTTAACCATGGCCAAAATCAAGAGCTATCTAACCGCATCGCACTTCGGCCCAACCCTGCTTGTAACAATTGTTACTTTCTTGCTCGCCACTGAACTTTGGTGGGAAGGCCCTGCCTATTTAATTGCTTTTGGTATTTTCCTCGGCCAATTAATCGTTGGCTGGACCAATGATCTCTATGATTTCCGGGATGATCTAAAACATAATCGCGTTAACAAGCCGCTCGTCGCCGGCGCTATAAAACCATCAGAATTAAAGCGCGCAATATTTATAGTTCTACCAATTGCGATAATCATAAATATCGCGGGCCCACTCGGATTTAAAGCTGGTGCAATATCTATTCTCGGTATCGGTTTAGGTGTCTCCTATAACTTCTATTTAAAACCAACTGCGTTTTCACCAATCCCATACACACTTGCCTTCGCACTGCTTCCGACGGCGCTCGTAATCTCTATCGATCGCACACCACCTCTTTGGCTCTTCTGGGCCGGTGGGCTGCTTGGAATGTCTGCGCACTTCGCCAACGTTCTAAAGGATTTTAAAGAAGATAAGGCAAGTGGCATAAATAGTCTGCCGATATCTCTAGGTCGCATTCCATCTCGATTAATTACATCAGCGCTTCTTATCGCCGCCACCATAATCTTGCATAGCGCTAAACCAAACACCACAATTCTGGTAATCGGAATAATCACGGCAACCCTAAGCATCTTCGCACCAAGGTTTATTCTCTTCAAATTACTAATGCTGGTCGCACTTCTAGATGTCGCACTTCTTGTTAGTGCTGCGGGTGATTTAATTGGCTCAAAGACTGTTTAGTCTGAGCGTGAGCAATCTGTATACACATTGAATTAACTATAAATACCTAGAAAGGGTTATGGACTCTCATAGAGCGCTGCGCTACATTTCTCAAGTATCGGAAGTTTGAAGTAGGGGAAATCTAATCAATCTATTGGAGGAAGCAATGAGAAGGATTATTGGTTTTAAAGGAAAGTCGAAGTCGCGAATTGTGGCAACCGCTGCTGTAACAGTAGCCGCGCTAGTAGCAACTATCGGGCTTGGAACTTCAACATCATCAGCTGCATTCAAGACTGCTGATGCAAATACCGGCAAACTTGTTTATTGGTTCTGGGGTGAATCAGATATTCCTGGTTCTACCGCATGGATGCAAGATGCAATCAAAAGATATCAAGCAATCCATAAGGGACTAACAATTGAATTAGTTCCACAAAACAGCGATACCTTACAAGGCGCATTCGAAACAACTGCACAATCAAAATCTGGTCCAGACATTGCAATGCAATGGGCGACACTTCCAGTTTTGACTCCAGTATGGCGTGGTCAAGTTGCTTCACTTAAGGGACTTGTTCCTCCAGCTGAAATGGCTAACTGGTTAAACACATCTGAGAATGTTTCTGGTGGCGAATCATGGGCGATGCCTTTGTATCTACTAGGACAACCATTCGTTTGGAACAAGGCACTGTTCAAGAAAGCTGGACTTGATCCAAATAAGGGTCCAAAGACTTGGAAAGAATTCCTTGCAACTTGTGCAGCACTAAAGAAGGCCGGAATTACTCCAGTAGTAGTTGGAGATAAAGATGGATTCTTCGGAAGCTGGTTCCAAGGAACAATCGGCACCCAGAATCTAAACTCTGTTAAAGAACTTCAAGATGTTTATGCCGGAAAGGCAAAGTTCACAGATTCTAAGTATTCAGATTACTTAACGAAGCTAGCTGAGTTGAAGGCAAAGGGATACATCAATAGCGATGTAACTTCAATTGACTTAACTCAAGGGTGGCAAGCATTTGCGCAGAAGAAGGGCGCAATGACTTGGACAACTGACGGAAACGTCGCAACTTGGATTAAGGCTGGAATGGGCGCTGACCTAGGCGTGCAATCAGTTCCTAAGGTTGGAACTGGAAAACTTGCATCGTTCTATACAGCAACTCAATCTATTTCTGCATACATAACTTCATGGTCAAAGAACAAGCAAGCTGCAGCAAACTTCCTAGTTTGGTTGCACCAACCAGAGAACGTTAAGAGTTGGTACACCACAACAGGATCATTCCCTGCTGACAAGCGCTTCTCTGCCTCACTTATTAAAGATCCTGTAATGAAGGCGCTTTACAAATTGAATACTCAACCAAATCAACTTTGGGCACAAAACTATGCGCCACCACAAGTTGACTCCCAAGGATTGCAACCAGCAGCCCAAGGAGTTCTTGCGGGAACAAGCACAGCAAAGCAAGCCGCTGCTGCTATCCAAAAGGCAATTGATGCATGGCGTACTCAACAACCTAAGGACCTAGCCGCTTACAAGAAGTGGGCTGGCGTCTGATCAGTAACAAGTAATAAGTAATTGAAATCTGATCAATTAATTAGCGTAGGAACGGCGACAAATAGTCGCCGTTCCGAACGCTGGCCATACCTATTTATAGTCCCGATGGTCTTAATAATTTTATTGGTCTTTGTTTATCCCTTAATAGCAGTCGTTCGAAATAGTTTTTACAGCGGAAGCATAAGTAATTTATCTTTCATCGGAACCGCCAATTACGTTAATTTACTTCGAGACGATGTCTTTGTTCACGCAATTGTAAATAACATAAAACTCCTATTAACCGTCCCTATAACGACGCTTATCTCCCTAGCCGCAGCCCTGATTCTTTATGAAAACATCCGGGGTTGGAAGCTTTATCGAGTCATACTATTTCTGCCATACATCATTCCAGCGGCAGTTGTTGGTTTGAGCTTCTCATATCTTCTACAAGGTAATGGAATATTAAATACCGCGCTTAGAAACGTAAATTTGGATTTTGCCGCCCTCGATTGGATTGGAAGCACCACTCTTTCGATCTATTCCATCGGCGCCGTAATTATTTGGTCGCAATTTGGATTTGGTGTTGTAGTACTTACCGCTTCACTTCTATCTCTTCCCACAGAAGTATCTGAAGCCGCGCTTGTAGATGGTGCCTCAAGATGGCAACGCCAACGCTTTGTGATCATTCCTCAGATAAAAGAGACCGTTCAATTTCTTATGGTGCTTCAAGCGATTACGGCACTGGCCTGGGTATTTCCATATATTTACACAATTACAAAAGGTGGCCCAGCTAATTCATCTATGGTGATGGATCTTTATATTTGGCAATATGGATTTAGCCTCGGCGCCGTAGGAATGGCATCAGCCGCAGCGGTATATCTACTTGCACTTTCAGGTGTTTTGATTTTGATTTATTCCAGAATGCGCAAGCGACAGAGTGAGCGGCGATGAGAAATTTATTTGGATCTTCCTATCGCCACGCATTTCTAATTTTCCTCTCACTCGCCTCGATATATCCTGTTTGGTTTATTTTCCAGACATCGCTAAAAACAAATAACGAATATCTGCTAAATCCATTGGCTTTGCCACTTCATCCCGTATTAAGTAATTTCAGAGAGACGTTCACATCTTTCCCGGTTGCTCACTGGGCTCTTAACAGCGTAATCATCGCGATCTTCTCAGTGTCTGGCGCGATGTTCATTGCCTTGCTAGCCAGTTATGCGATGGTGTTCAGCAAGATGCGTGGCGTGAATTTCTTACTAAATACAAATATTGCGCTTATGGTGATTCCACCAGTAACTCTGGTAATTCCTATGTTTATGTTGATGGTAAATCTGCACCTGATAAATACTCTTGCATCAGTAATTATTTTTTATATTGGACTTTTTGTTCCCTTTTCTGTCTTCTTTCTTACAAACTTTATGAAATCAGTCCCATACGAGCTGATTGAAGCAGCGAAGATTGATGGCCTCACACCTTTTGCGATCTTGCGACGAATTGTTGTCCCACTCTCATCCGCGGCTCTATTTACCTTGATGTTGGTCAACATTATTTATGCCTGGAACGAACTCCTGATAGCACTCGTATTTCTTCAACAGCAAGAATCTAGAACTCTGATGTCAGGGCTGTCCCTTTTCCAAGGTCGTTACTCGATTAATCAACCACTTGTAATGGCCGGGGCATTTGTTTCAGTATTACCGATTTTGCTTATGTATATCTTTGGTCAGAGATTCTTCGTTAAAGGGATGATGGCCGGAATTGGGAAGTAAATTACATCAGCGCTTTCTTTAAAGCAGCAATCACTAATTTAACTTCGCCCTTCTTCAACATGTCAGGGCTAATGAAGAGCGGACCATCTAAGTCCAGAACAACTGCTGGGTTTTGAGCTAAAAGGTTTTCATAAACTCTATTTGCGGTCTCACTTGGCAACTTTGCGTCGAATTTAATCTCCACACGTGGAATTGGTTGTCCAGCTTGATTGAATTCGTGAATTACTCCAGATAGGCCAGAAATCTTAGAAAGTTTTGCTGAAATCTTCTCGCAACTCTTCTGCCACATCCTTAAATCTTTCTCATGATCGCGCTCAAGATAATTCTCAATTGCTTGGGTTATTCCAAAGATTTCTTCTTTTCCTACTTTAAATGCGCGAGCAATTCCTTGGTTAGGTGCTGCAAGCTTTGCCGCGGCTTCAATTATTCGAGAACTCCCAAGCATTAGACCTGTTGATTGCGGTCCGCATAAAGCTTTTCCACCACTAAACAAAACAAGATCGGCGCCTGCTTTAACGGTAAAGAATGAAAGATTAGAAACTGGAGGCAATTGCGCCGCCGCATCAACAATTACTGAGATGCCGCGCTTCTTTGCGATTCGCACTGTAGTTTCAATACTCAACGCATTATCTCCGACATATTTGCCAGCAATCCAGAAGATCGCCAAGGTCTTATCTGAAATCGCGCTCTCTAAATCAGCTTCGCTGCGCTTTCCAGCCCCACCGAATTCAACTAACTTCTTTCCGGCAAAAGTTACTGCCTTGTCATAAGGAATTCTGTGGCTTACATCGATTAGTACCTCTGTGCGCTCTTTGCTTTCATCAAGTTCACCGAGAGCCAGCGCTGTTAAAACTATCGCTGATGCACAACCTGGAGTTATATAAGCCGCTTCATTTCCAGTTAAAGCGGCAATCCGCTTGCCACTTGCGGCCAATAATTGGTACATATCCGTAAATGATTTAGCACCACGGGCCATCGCATCAATTACCGTGGGATCCATCAACGATCCGCCTATGCGGGTATATGTCGTCGAGGCATTAATAATTCGCTTAACACCAAGAGATTTATGAGTAATCTTCACAGCCCCTGCTTTCGCTTAGAAATTACGTCGCCGATAAATCTTTCTGTGCGCTAAATCCACCATCAACCAAGAGCGAAGCCCCTGAAATAAATGAAGCCTTATCTGAAGCCAAGAAGCAGACGGCCTCACCAACTTCCTCTGGAAGTCCCATACGGTGCATTGCATTTCCCCGAATTGCTTCATCAAAGTTTTTATCAGTAGCGGTATCCCAAACCCGAGTCATGATTGGTCCAGGCAGTACAGCATTTACCCGAACTTTTGGTCCGTACTCAACTGCAAGCTGGTTACTTAACGAAACTATTCCACCCTTAGTTGCCGCATACACACCGCTTCCCAAGAAACCGAAGTGGGCATGTACTGAAGCGGTATTAACCATCGCTCCATTTGTGTCCTGCAAGTCTTGGATAAAAGTGATTACTGACTTATGAATTCCACCGAAATTCACGTCGATTTGCTTGTCCCACTCTTCAACGCTCGTTAAATGCGCGGGTTTAACTATCTTTAAATAGGCGTTGTTAAAAACTACATTTACTTTTCCATAGGCGGCATGAATCTTGGTGGCCGCATCGTTCCAATCTTCGATCTTGGTGATATCTAGCTTTAGCCCAAGTGCTATTCCGCCACTACCTACAATCTCTTTTGCCACAGAGTCTGCAGCTGCGCCATCTAAATCAGTAACGATTACGTTCGCGCCATATCCAGCAAACTTCTTGGCTGTCGCAGCACCAATTCCATTGCCGCCGCCAGTTATAAGAACATTTCTACCTTTAAAGTCCATACGAAATTATAGTTCGCGATCTAGGAAAATAGAGATTTTCCACTGGACTATCTCTTCTGGTGCAAGAATTGGAATTCGCCCAGCACTCTCTGCACTTCGCTCACTCACTTTGTAGGCAATTGCAGGTTGTGGCGAGATTACCTGTGCTGGGCAATACTCGTGATTGTCTACGAAAATACCGAAGTAGGGAATCTCTGACTTATCCCACTCAAAAGTTAGAAGCTCACCGCTATCTCGAAGAATTTCTACCTTCTCGATCTCATCATCTGTTTCACACCAATACTCAATTGATTTCCCATGAGCAAGATCCGAAGGCAAGAAAGTTTGGGCCACAGCGGGGGATAGCGGAGCAGTTTGAATTAGTGGTTTATTACTTGCAACCTGAACGCTTTTCACGCCTTCGCCTCTAAACATTGGATGGCATGACCAAAATGCTGGTGTCGCGACTGGCCCAATATTCTCGAGCGAATAAACCAAATCAATTCGATATCGATTATTTGGTAATTCAAATAACGAAATACTTCGAGAAAACTTTAAAGTTCGCACATTTAGTTCAACGCTCAACAAAGCGCTATCTGATGATTCGGCTAAAACATCCCACGACCGGGCCCAAACTTCACCGTGATCAGGAAGTTCCTTAGAATCATTTAAAGATGTGCAGGCATCTGTTGTCGGAACCATCTCGTCCCAGCCTGAGATTTCCGGTCTAATGAAATTATCACCAGGTGACCGAGGAACTAATCCACTCTGTGGTTGCGTTATCCATTCCTCGCAACCAGCAATCTTTATCGAGGAGATTCGCCCACCAAATTCAGGTAAGAGTTCTACCGTTAAATCACCTTTTGAAAGTCTGATATTAGATTTTGCCATACGGTAAATATTGTCCTTCACTCTTAAATCGTTTAATTCCCGATTCAAGTGCGCTCTGATCTATTTCAAAACCAAGTCCAACACCTTCTGGGAGCCCCCACTTAGGTGAGGTCGCAGTAGGTATCTGCTTCTTCAAAATGTCGCCTTCCATGTGGGCGGCGGTTTGTTGATTCCCCATTACTAAATTTGGAATCGTCAAACTTGCATGGTGGAATGCTGTTGCCGCAATTCCCATTTCACCGTGCGTATGGCGACAAACCTTGCTTCCCATAACATTTGCTACGTTGGAAACTTGTCTAAATTTCTCTAACGTTCCAACCCAATAAGGTGAGAAGGTATAAACATCAGCAACGCGGTTCATAATTAAACGGTTTGCATCATCTTCACTCCACAACCCTTCATTTGCCGCAAGGGGGACTGGAGTCTTGGTTCGAAGATCAATCATCAAAGACATTGGGTGCTCGCGTACCGGTTGTTCAATAAAATCAATATCGTATTTCTCAAATTTCGCTAAGTAGCGAGGTGCATCTTGAAGTGACCAAGCCCCATTTGAATCCAAGCGAATCCGGTTCTTAGGACCAATAGATTTTCTAATCGTGGCAACCATCTCTAATTCATGGTCAAGATCAATTCCAGTTTTTAAATAGTAAGTCTCATACCCGAGGGCCATTCCTTCGGCGCACTGTTCTGCAATATCGGCAACCGTTCCATGCCCAAGATAGAAGAAATAATCAACATCAGATCGAATTGCACCACCAAGTAATTTATAAACCGGCAATCCCGCACTCTTTCCACATAAATCCCAGAGCGCCATATCAATCGCGGCCCAAGCAAAATTTCCAGTCGATACTCGCATCGCCCACAACCCACGAAGAAAGGCATCTTCTCTAAGGACTGCAGATTCCCATGGCGATCTATCTTTAACAAATGGGAACATCGCTTTGATTGCGGCCTCGATTGAATAAACATCAGCGCCAGAACACGCCTCGCCCCAACCAACAAGGCCATCATCTGTCGTTAGTTTTATTACAACTGAAGTGACACCGCTTCTAGTAACGACGGAGCTAATTTCAGTTCGCTTATAAGGGATGTTTACGAGGTATGTCTCAAGACTAACTACCTTCACGGGGAGCGCTCCAAATCAAATAAGTAAATCAAAAAAGACTCTTTATTAATTATGCGTTGAAGATTACACTGAAACCACGTCTATGTGAGGGGTTCCATGAAAGTATTTTCTGCAGAGTGCATCCCAAATACCAAGGGAGATCTTGGCGAGGGCCTCTTGTGGGACGAGCGCAACGAAACAATCATGTGGGTCGATGCCTTCGTTAAAATAATTAATACCTATAACCCAGCAACAAAAACCCTTATCGAAAGAAAATACGATTCACTCGTAACCTCAATCGCTAAGCGCGAATCCGGGGGCTATGTCGTAGCCGCTGGCTTAAAGTTAATCGTGCTAAATGAAAACTTAGATGTAATTGGCACATCCCCACTTGAGATGCCTAATGAGAACGTTCGCACCAACGATGGCAACGTCGATATAAATGGCAACTACTGGGTTGGATGTTTCGCAAATGATGCCAAGCCAAAGCAAGGTAATTTAAGAAGGATCTCGCCAAACCTTGAATCCAAGGTTTTCCTAAAAGATATATCCATCGCAAATGGCATGGACTGGTCTCCTGATAACAAGATCTGCTATTACATCGACACCCCCACAAAGAAAGTAAGTCGCTTCAATTTCAATACTGAAACTTCTGAATTCGAAGGCGAACTCGAAGCCATTGATGTAAGTCAATATTCCGGGGCGCCAGATGGAATGTGTGTAGATGCAGCAGGCAATCTTTGGGTCGCCTTCTGGGGCGGTGGCTGCGTTAGAAGTTTCTCACCAACCGGCGAACTCCTTGCACAAGTTGATGTTGCCGCAACTCTCGTAACAAATTGCGCATTTGGTGGTCCTGATCTTTCAACTCTTTACATAACTTGTGCCATACCAAGTTATGAAGATTTTGTTAAAGGCGAAGAACCACTTGCTGGCTCTTTATTTAAAGTAGATGTCGGCGCAAAGGGCCGATTGCAAAATAATTTTCTGGGCTAAAGAAAGTAACTCAAAGTAGTTTTCAATTTCGCAATATTTCCATACATTTCAAACTCAACTTGCTATACGCTTTCGCCAGATGGTCCGGGAATTTCTTCCCGAAGCCACCTACCCTTTGTCAGAGGGATTTATGGTGATTGTGGCTCACTCGTCTTTTGGGTGAGCCTTTCGCCATTTAATAATCGAAATCATTAAATTAGCGAATATCGCCAACAAGGCGATCCAGTTTCCATAATCCATAACATCCTTAAGCAATTGATTTACACTCAATCATGCTCTCCATCTTCACCTTCACCATCCGAGTCCGAGCCAACGCAACTAACAACAAAGTTGGCGGCACCGCAGGAGACCCACCTCGCCTCGTAGTTGCAGTCCAAGCCCCTGCTGTAGATGGCAAAGCTAATAGCGCAATCCTTAAGGAACTCGCTAAAGCATTTGGTCTTAGATCAAGAGACTTCACAATTCTTTCTGGAGAGACCTCTAGAGATAAGCGCATCCAAGTAACGGGAGACAGCGAAGTAGTAAGTAAGAGGTATGGGGAGTTGTGTAGTGGCTAGATTATTCTTTATGTTCGGCGCCATAATCGGAGCCTCCCTTGGATGGGCCCTCCCAGATGGGAATCTTCTCGTGACAGTGTTCCTAGCTTTTTTCTGTGGATCTATAACGCTTGGTTGTTGGTTGGGAGTTAAGAAAATAAGGGAACTCGCTGAGAGAAAATAAAAATCCGACAATTAAGAGTTAACGGAAGTAAGGTCTTACGCACTACTATTCACGCACACTACCGCATGTAATAAGCCTAGTAAACGCTCAATCATCGAATTAGATACCCAAATGACTATCCGCGTTGCTACCTCGTTGCTACTCTCGGACATGCAGCACTTCAATTGAGCCTTTTGGCTTGGGGGATTTTTATGAAACGAAAGCTGTCTTCACTAATTCTGGTACTTGCCTTGTCCCCGTTCGTAACCTCTCCCGCTGTCGCAGCAATTGATTTACAGGCTGACCTGAATCGCATAGTCGCAGGAATAAAAAAGTTTGATGCAAATTCTGCGACCGCTTCTTCGGTCAGCACGATGACGGATGTTAAACGAATATTCTCGAATAATGCAGCCATTTTACGAGAAATAGGAGATGCTAATGCTGCATTCAAGCGAGACCTTAATAGTGCCAAGAGACAGATTCCATCAAAAGATACCAAGGACTCTCCAGCATTTAATACGCTAATGAATCTAACTAAGGGTTATGAAGGATGGCTTAAGTATCAAAATATGGACCAAGCAGCATCCCAAAAATGTATTAATAGTGCCGGAAGTTCTTATAGTACTTTCACTCTTTGCTCCATCACACTTCTTCCAAATACTATGGAGCATGAAAGAATCGGTAGACAAAAAATCCTAACGGCTTGGGCTGCCTGGAAGAAATGGCAAGTGAAATATGGATATGCATAAGTACTGTAACTTGCAGAGTCTGCGAATGAAACTTAATGCTTAAGAAATTAGCAGCTCTACTTGGATTGATACCAGGTGCACTCTTGCTTCTCGTTGGTGGATATAACGCTGCACTCACATTACTTGCACAATTCTTCTCAGATTTCATAGATTTCTCTAATTTTTCGTTAGTTTATCTATTTACTCCTTACACAAGCGCAGGAGGAAGTGGAACATTCTTGGATTCGATAGTTGCGGGACCAGGGGCATCAGGAGGCTCAGCAGTTCGATATTGGACTTATATGATTTATGGACTAATGGCCGCCGTTGGCTATACAACAATCAAAACTTGCTGGGGAATTATTACTGAACGGAGTAATTGATATGGGTTTGTTTAGCAAGAGCACAAGTAAGCCTTCGTTTACATCTTTTTCTGAACAGCATTTCAAGATTGGTGTTCAGCGAATTCTTTGGCACGGTGAACAGGTTTTTGCTGACGGTTTCTTTGAAGACGGCCCAGACCCAATGGGTGAGGAAGATGAATTGAAGGGAATATTTGGGGGAAATTCCCACACATATCTTGCGGCAACAAACTGGCGAATTATTTTGGGCTATTTGGCTAACGGAAATTTTGTCTCCTATGAGTTTAAAACTACTGAACCTCAGGTTCGCAGAAGTGGTTCCAAGTTTTATTTCACTTATTCGAATCCAGATTTAAAAACAAGTGGCCATTCAACATTTAGAAGTACATATAGCATTTCTAAGGAATTGACTGAAGCAATTGAGCTAAATATTGTTGGTGAAAGACCCAGCAAAAAAGAAGAAACCAAGATTCACCTATCGAGAAAAAGTTGGGGTGAAGGACCAATGGCTGAGCTTGCAAAAACTTACTCTGGGCGTGAATATATGCTTGTAGAAGTTTGTACGGCATGTACGGCAACATCGCTAGCTCCAGATGATATTGAAACTTCGCCTGAAAAAGGAATTTCTGAATGTCGCACTTGTTTAAGAGTTAAAGTTAATAGCTAACCTATTCGTAAGAGTAATTACAGAACCTACATTTCTTTGCCGCAACCTTAATAGTCTCAGCACAGTCAGGACAAACTTTGGTCTCTTCTGGAGAATCTTCTAAATCACTTTCAATCGCAGCAGGAAATACAGCTTCAAGTGATTCACTTTCAGATTTAACCCTAGCTTTCTCAGCATTCGCTACGGCGTCAGCCATTTCAATATTATTAAAAACAAAGCGAGCAACATCCGAGACATAGGTCATTATATTTAACGTATTTGGATTGTCGGCGGCAATTCTACGACCTATGCCTTGCGCAGTTACAAATTGTTCTGGACGTTCAAGAAGAATAGCTCGGTCACATTTCTGACAGACAAGAAAATGTTTTGCTTTATATTTTGCGATTCTTATTCCATAAACTTGTCCGTATTTATAATTCTCAGTCACAGCGAAGGCAGAGAACCCGTCGCATATTGAGCAGTAGTAAGGAACCCAGAGCCCATCGTAGTTCTTAGACTTTGAACCCATTCCCCAGAAAATAGCCATTCCGCCTCCAAGCACTTTTCCTCGGAATATTTTAGCTATGGATTGCACAAATACAATGCAAATTGATCATTCAAAACGGAGTTGGTCAAAAAATCACCGACCCATTGCGCTCTTACTATCTACGTGCTTAGACTTAAGGTATGCGAGGTCGTGCTCTTGGAATCGGTGTAATAGTTGTCATAGCTTTATTAATCAGTCACTTTACAAGCGCGGGAAGAGATGACTCAGGCGAGATAACTAAGTCTGGTGATGTAAGTGCGTCAGAAGTGCAGGTTGGAGATTGTTTTGATGATTTACCGCAACTTAGTACAGAAGGTAGCACTTTTTCATCAGTACATGCAGTCCCCTGCAACGAGGGTCACCACTGGCAGGCATTTCATCAGGAAGGTTCTTCATTAGAGTCTTATTCTGAAACGGATATTAAATCTGAAGCAGGTGCAATATGTAACTCGGTAGCGCAAACATTGATTAACAACATGTCACCAATTAAGTATGATGCATTTCAAAATGTGCAACTAACGTATTTTGCTCCAACTTATAAATCCTGGTCTACTCATGGAGACCGTTTGGTCCAGTGCTTAATTGGAAGTGATACGGAATCATATTTCACTTCAGTTCTCGAATGACAATTGCTAAATAGAATTTTCGAAATTATGAATCTAGTACCCATCGGAATAAAGAGAAAAGTAATAACGGGCTTTGCATTACTTATAGTTATCCCATTGAGCGCATGTGGCTCTTCATCATTGCCTGTTACAGAATCTCAGCAAACTACTAATTTTGTCGGGACAGAGGGTGAATTAATCCCAATTCAATCTGACAACGTGCGCGCCGCAGGGTACGACGAAGCTTCCATGGTCATGACTGTGCAATTCGATAATGGAGCGCTATATGAGTACTACGGCGTACCAGCTGACCTATGGACATCATTTGTTGCTGCTCAGCCCCACCCCTGGAGTCAAGTGGGATACCCGCGACTCGTAAAGGGGGGCATTCCATATAAGCGAATTGGGTGATTCACTTACTCCATTGAGGAGGCTCAAAGATGCGCGATAAGTTCGCAACCGTGGCCGCTGTATTTATACCACTTGGTTTTTTGGGTGGCATTTTCCAAGGAAGTATCGGCTTAGCAATTGGTAGCGCTATCACGTGGGCAATCATCTTCTTAATTGTCAGACCTAAGTAATAAGTTAATACCAACCTAGAGGAGGAATGCAATGTTCTGGTCTGTGTTAGGTCTTATCGGTGGTGGTTCGTTTATTGTGAATGGTTTTAGTGTTTTAACCGACCCAAATTGTGACACTGTAGGTTTTGGTGGTGGACGAGTAGTTCAAACAACTTGCTATCAAGCTGGAGCAGGAATGAGCGGTGAGTTTCCAGGAACTGTTGCTGGTTTAGGGATGCTAATAGTCGGGGGCTTGATTCTCTATTTCGCTTGGCGAAACTTTAAGAGAAGCTGATTCGATTATGGCAATGTCACTTGACGATATTCGCTACAGAGATTCACGCGCGAATCAAATTTTGGGAATAGTGCTCGGTCATTCCGCAGTGGGTCTTATCCGTGCGGAAATTAGAAAAGTTTATGATGGATGGCTGTACTGGGGAATCGACAGCTTTGTCTTCTTTGCCAATGAACAAATCTTTAATGGTTCTCGTGAATTACACCTGGACTATGATTTCGTCAAAATTCCAAAATCAAAATACCTCCTATACAACGGTGAGCTGGTATTTGAAAGTATTAAACCGCCATTGGTTTTCCATTCATCACGGGGGAGAATCAAATTGATAGAAAAAGCTATTAATGACCACTTCAATCGGATTTAAATTGGGATTAATTATCAATGATGCTTTACTAGTCCCTAAATTTGTATTTCTATCCTTTTGACGACTGGAGTGCAAATCTTGGTTCATACTAATCCCTTTGTTAAGTCCCGCATTGCCCTGGCAGCCTCATTGCTCCTTCTTTCTGCATCCCTGTCTTCATGTGGTGTGCAGATAGATAACGGTTGTATTCTTATTAAGAAACAATCCGAGGAAAGAAGACAACTAGGCGCATCACTCTTGGAAATGGCGGATGCTGGAAAAGTTGACGAAGGCCTCACAGTGGAAGACGTTCAGGCCCAAGGTTATAAGTACATTATTGAGGGAACTCAGTGGGTCGTAGACAACCCTCAATGTTTTACCGAAGATGAAGTACGAATAGCTAAGAATCTATTGGGACAGTAGAGGAAATGAAATGAACAAAACTCGAATTGCTCTCTTGGTTCTTACATTCATATCAGCGATGGCCTACCAACCAAACTGGGTATATGAAAACTTCTGGAGCAAAGCGGACTTCTATGACTCGATTCCATTCACAGTACCATTTTTGGTTTTCTTAATTATTTACTCTTCGATTACGACTGGCCTTGTCGAACTTGGCATTAGGTTGATTAAGAAGCATGCATAACGATACTCAAAATGGCTAGGAGTAATAATCGCTTTTTTGGGCTGTCTAAGCCCACAAAACTATGGGCGGAAATTTATTGGTCTAAAGCTGGTCAAATGACAATCTTATAAGTAACTTTGGTAATGCACTCAGCGTAACTTTTAAACGATTTTGGAGCTATTTTGAAATATATAACAACTGACCACAACAATGGATTAGATATCGTGAAATCGAATCCAGAACTTGGCAGCTTATGGAGTGAAATCGAATCCGCCTTATCGTCAATCACCGATGAACGCATAAAGGCACAAGTGCCATTAAGCAATAACAAGATGAGTCTAAGCTCCGCAATTAACGACTTAATTGATGTGGAGCTTAAGAAGCGAGGTTGGACAGCGCAGAGTGCGATTTTTCAGGGGGACCAATACAAAGATAAAAATTGGCGGTTGGACTTTTCAAAGAGAGTTGAGAATCCCAAAAAAGATATAACAGGAATGGCCGTAGAAGTTGCGTTCAATCACGGCGAAGCAATTGCATGGAATCTGATGAAACCGAATTTAGCGGCTGAAATAAATCATGTAGGGACTCAGACAAATATAGGTGCGGGTGTTGGAATATATATTTGCGCTACTAAATCCCTCAAAAAGGCGGGTGGTTTTGACGGAGCAGTAGGTGAATACGAAAAAGTTTTGCGCTATCTGCTTCCAATGGCCCAAAAGTTAACGCGCCCTTTAATTATCGTTGGCCTCGAAGCACCTGAAACCTTCAAGATAGTAAAGAGAAAAGATCCTGTTACTAAAAAGAATTCAGGCGAACTACAGCCAATCTAAGAATTTTTTCCTAAGTCGTTTGCAATAATTTTTCCAACTTTCTCAATCAATCCGATAACCAATGCATTCCCCATAAAGAATGCACGTTTGGCATCTGTTATAGATTTTCCAGAAGAATCTGCTTGAGTCCAGTTATCTGGAAATCCATTCAGCCGTTCAAGTTCCATGGGAGTCAGCCTTCTATAACCATTCTTTGTCTTTATAATATGTTTAAAGCGTGACGGCGTTGTTCCGCCTTCTCCAGTGAGAATCGTCCTACTTGGGTTCGACAACAAATCGGGGAAAGCCATTTTTCCTTCGGCATAGTTATAAACCGTTCCACTTCCCTTATGCGTGCGTTCAATACTCTTTGCACCCTTCAGATATTTCCATTCTTTAAGCCTTTTATCTTCTACCCAATATGAATCTGGAACTTTGGAATCTGGTTCAAGAATGTCGCCCAACACCAGACTTGTTTTTGAAAGAATTGCGTCGGATTTCACTGAATAGGCAACACCATCGGCAAAATATCCAGCAGACAAGAACGGACTTTTCGCTCCACCCTTATTAAAATTTGAGCTAATCTGTTCGGCTTCACCGGACAAATCAATTTCACTAATTGTTCCATTTAGCTTTTCAATTGGTAATGCTCGAGCCAGGGTTCCTGTCTTAGAGATAATTGACTCCGGATTCAATTTCTTGGCTCCCGGTTTCTTTTTTGTTGCAACTATGAATACTCGAATCCGACGTTGCGGGAAGCCATACTCGGCGGCATTAACAACACGCCATTCGATTGTGTAGCCCTCATCACCGAGGGTTTTGAGCATTACTGCAAAGTCACGGCCACGTTGATTAGAAGGTGATTTAAGTAAGCGATCAACATTTTCGAGAAAGATAAATTTAGGTTTTTGTTGATGAACAAGTCGTAAAATTTCCCACCAAAGAACACCTTTTTTCCCTTTTAAGCCTTTAGAACTATTTAAAGTTTTCGCAACTGAATAATCTTGGCAAGGGAATCCTCCTACTAGTAAATCTATATTCCTAGGCAGGGATTCGATATTAGCGATATCTTCATTAGTGTGACCATCCTCGCCAAATCTTGCAACATAAACTTCAGAGGCGTGTTGAACTTTTGTTGCAGGTTCCCACTGATTTGAGAAAACAGTTTTCCAGCCAGCACGAGCGAGGCCTATGCGAAAGCCGCCAACGCCTGCGAATAATTCTGCAACGTTGCCAACCGGGTTAGTCGGTTCTTTATAACCCTTTGATTTATAAGCCACTTGTTACCTCCGACGAGAAGCATAGGAAGTAGCACTGACAATAGGTGGGATCGACTCGCCGATTATGAATTAACCTAAGTTACTTCCACTTCCCCACCAAATTCACCGTGTAAGAAATCCCAAAGCCAAAGCCGACTGCGGCATATGCATAGGTGAACCAGGTTAGTTCTGCTGGGATCATAAGAGTTAGAACACCGAGTGCTGTGGCGCTGATACACATTACTTTTGCCACATTTCCAACACGTGCATCGCTGCTCTGGGATGCGTTGTTCCACATGTTTCCGGAGAGAGCAAAGACTGTTATGCCAATCATGCGCATAGACCAGATTAAGTCATCGCTGGTGTCGAGGGCTAAGAGATCGAGAAATAGTTTTGGCAGAACGAGAAGGAAGAGAGCTGATGCGCCAAAGACAAGGGATCCGGCTTGCAGGGTTTTGCGGAGTGCTCGGTAATTCATAAGAAGAGATTACAACCTTCTAATTACTGAAGTGCTTCGCAAGCCTCAGCTGCTTTTCCATTGGCGAATTCCAAGTTCGAACCTGTCTCATCCAAGAACTTCGCTGCTTCAGTTTCAATACATTTTTTGTATGCAGCTGGATCATTGGTCTTTTCAACTTTGTCGCCACCGCAACCGGTTAGGACAAATGAGGATGCAAGGGCTAGGGCTGTCAGGGTTGCTTTCTTCATGGGCCAAGAATAACTAATGGGAAAATTTGGTCAAGGAAATTCGGAAGGCTCTTTTTCTACAGTTCCTATAAGGTTTGCTTTAACTTACTTAAGAAAGCAGGAAATTATGGGTGCTTGTCAGTGTGGTTACACCAGAGATGAAGAGAAGAACTGCGATGGAACACATAAGGTTGTTAAGGCAGTGAAGGCTGATCTTGCAGAGAAGCTCGAGGCAAATGGTTTTCCACATGCATCTGAATATGTGAAGAACAACTAAGTTTCTTTAGGAACTTCCAAGGATGAATTTGCTTCGAAGAGTTCCGCAGATTGTTTTAGGTCTCGCCCTTGCTTATGCAGGGGTGGGGCATCTGACTACAAGCCGTGTTGAGTTTCAAGCACAGGTCCCGACGCTCCTTAAAGATTATGCAGATTTTGTTGTGTTGGCATCTGGGGTAGTAGAGATAGTTCTGGGTCTTGGTTTGGTTGCGCTTTGGAAATATCGGGTGCGGATCGGTTGGTTAGTTGGGATCTTCTTTGTTGCGGTGTTCTGGGGGAATATTTCCCAGTATTTAAATCATGTCGATGCCTTTGGATTAAATAGCGATAAAGCCCGGTTCATACGATTGTTGTTTCAGCCCTTGCTTGTGGCATGGGCGCTCGGGAGTACTGGGGCGTGGAGAAAAATTAAGTTTCTTCGATGACAATTAAGATCAACGAGCGAACCAAGTTTTATGAGCCATTTGGTGGAGTTAATTACTTATACCTTGCACGATATAAAGGGGTTGCAGAATCCGGTGAATATAGTTTTGTAATTACCGCAAAAGGTAAGGCAGCGGTCACTATCGCGGTTGGTGAGAAGGAGATAAGAGGCGAAGTTCTTCGCGGTGCAAAGCCAACGCCGACGCCAGCCCAGAATTAATCAAAACGCCCCCGTTTCAGGTCGCGCTGTCAATACTTTGAATTTATCCTTAGGCGCGGCCTAGATTAGGCCAGAAGAAAAGATGAGATGGGTGTTTGAAATGGATGAAAAAGGGCTACTAGACCTTTGGAACACAAAGCGCACACAAGTAATTAACGCTCAAATTGCGCCAACTCTGATGTTGATTGGTGTTTTTGTTGTGGCAGCATTTGGAAAGTTTGAGAACGCAACAGATGGTGCCAAGTATTTAACAATTGGTGTTGCTGCAGCGACTGGAATTCTGGCAATAATTTCACAATATGCAACTATCCGTGAAGCGGAAGTATTAGTTGTAGATCTAAAGAGAATTGAAAAGCCATCTGAACTATCAAAGAGAATTGCAGACTCACGCCATCTTCTTTCGCTATCTGCGATTGCAATGGTTGGTTTAGGACTTGCCGTCTTTGCTCTTGTTGTTTGGGCCGTACTCGGATAAATCCGTGGAAAATTTATAATAATTGGCGCCTTTGCCGTGGCTCTTATTGCCTTTCTCATCGCATATGAACGTCCTGCGCGAAACAGAAATAAGATCACGGGCCGAGGTGGAGATTTCGAGAGTTAGCCCCAACCTCTCTTAAATAGTTCCTTCTTCTAAGCCGCTAAGAACTTCCTGGGCTCGCAACTTCAACTCAGGAAGATCACTTAAGCGGTTTAGGCCGAAGACTTGTTGGCTCATGCGATGGTTCTTAACAAATGTTTCTTTGTGGCGGTCTAGAAAATCCCAGTACAAAGTTGTAAACGGACAGGCAGTTTCACCAACGCGAAGCTTCGGGTTATAGACACAAGGTTTGCAGTAGTTAGACATTCGTGAAATGTAAGCACCGCCCGCGGCATAAGGTTTTGTCATCATCTTGCCGCCATCGGCGTGAACTCCCATACCGATCACATTTGGAACCATTACCCATTCGGTCGCATCGATAAATACTTCGCGCATCCAATCAAGAAATTGTTGCGGGTTGGTGCCTGTTGCAAGCGCAAGATTTGAAAGCAGCATAAGGCGGGGAATGTGGTGCACCCAAGCGCGGTTGTCGATATCAGTAACGGTTTCTTTGATGCAGTTCATCTGGGTTTTGTTGGGGTCGGTAAATAGCGGCAGCAGGTTTCTGTTTGCATTTAGCTGATTGTTCTCGCGGTAGGTAGGGCCAAGAAACCAATACATACCATTTACATATTCGCGCCAGCCAATTACTTGGCGGATAAATCCTTCGGCAGATTCAATTGGAATATCACCAGTTTTAAAAGCCTTCAGTGCGGCATCAATAACTTCACTCGGGTGCAACAACCCGTTATTTAGATAGGGCGAAAGTAGCGAATGGTGAAGCGCCCAGTTATCGGTAGTCATCGCATCTTCGAGCGGACCAAATTCAGCGAAGTGGTTATCGATAAAGTTTTTTAATTGGGCAAGTGCGCCTTTGCGAGTAGTCGCCCAAGTTGTCGTGGGAGTGTGACCAAGTTCCTCGGCAACTTCAACATCGATTACATCTCGCTTATTCTCTAAATAAGGCGGGCCATCATATTTTTTGGGAGGTGGCAATCGATTCTCTTTATCAAAGTTCCAAGCACCACCGGTTGGTTTATTGCCTTCAACGAGAATTCCTAAGCGAATACGTTGGGCGCGGTAGAAACTTTCCATCAAATAACTCTTCTGATCACTCGCCCATGCGCTAAATAGCGGGCGGGGTGTTAGGAAGAAATCATTTTCAACGAAGCTAACTCCGTGGTTTTTTAGCGCTTCGAATTGTCGGAATGAAGATGGTTCTGCGCAAGTGATCAGAAGGTTTTTGTGCTTCTCTGTTATTTTGTTTAGCCCATCAATTGTTGTTGCGGCCTTTACATACTCAACAGTGAAGCCTTCGTCTTCTAGAGATTTTGCGAAGTGGCGAGCACTAGAGATTAAAAAGAAGAGCCGCTCTTTATGCCAGTTGCGCCCCGTGGTCATGCGCGCGCTTTCAACGAGTGCGATTACATCCTCTTTTGGATTGGCTCCTTTGAGTGCGCCAAAATTACGATGAAGATGATCAAATGGAATATAGATAATGCGCTTCATTTATTCTCACGACATCGATCGCTGCAGTACTTCACTTCGTTCCAGTTCTTGGCCCACTTCTTGCGCCATTCGAACTCAAGCCCACAGCGCACGCAGACTTTCGGAGCGAATCCATTCTTAACTTTTGCGACGCGTGGCATTGCGCAATATTAGGTCAGCGGGCGGGAGTTCTCAGCGCGAAATACAAAGTATTATCTGGTTATGACGGAGCGACAAGAATTTAGAGTCCTGCAAACTTTTAGTGATTTCGAAGTTCGAGAATATCAACCGTGCGTCCTAGCGGAAGTAAAAGTATCAGCCCATTACTCGACCGCTTCGAGTGTTGCATTTTCCTCGCTCTTTAAATACATATCTAAGGGGAACAAAACTTCACAGGCGATTGCAATGACCGCTCCTGTTATCGCAGCCCAACGAGCAGACAACATGGAATCCGATGAATGGTTTGTCTCCTTCGTTATGCCTTCGGGCAGTACCTTTGGTCACCTGCCGCATCCAAATGATCCGCGAGTTGTATTGCGTGAGTTAGATAGCGAGACCTGTATTGCTACTTCATTTCGGGGAAGAGCAACAGCTGAATTATCAGAAAGAAAGGCTAAGCAACTTCGAGCAGCAGCCCTTAGAGAGAACATTGCGGTCTCTAAGGAAACTCGAATTTGTCGTTTTGATCCGCCGTTCAAACCAGGTTTTATGCACTACAACGAAATCGTAATCCCGGTTTATTTAGGAGATTAAAGTGTTGGCAAAAATTTGCCAAGCTAAAAGCGATTTAGCCACTAGCGAGAGCGTGATGTATGTGCGTTCACCGCGGAGGTAGTCGCTCCACTTTCCGACCTTCTTGTATTGCAACCATTGCACAAGTGCGAATGAGTTAAAGAAGATAAATATGGTCAAGACGATTCCGTAGACAAAGGCTGGGGCAGAAGTATCGCCAACGCCGCCAATTGAGAACACATAAAAGAGAACCGCAATCCAAGGAACGATTCCAGTTATGCAACCGAAGATAAATGGCAGCCAACCACCATTGCCTGGATTCTCATACTTCTCTTGCAGCCAACCAAATAAAATCATTGAAGCATTAACGCCAAAGATTGAAACTAGTGCTGAAACTTCAGCGACGCCAGTAACTTGGGCGATTAAAACAATCATTACTGAAGAGCTGATGGAATATTCAACCCATCGGAAGTAATTTCGCTTTGCGGTGAGGCCTGCGCTATAACGTGGGAAGAATTGTGGGCTTGCAACGATGAAATGGGCGAGTGCAGATAAGCCAAGGAAGATTGCGACAGTTAAACCAACTGGTGTACTAAATAGTGTTACTGGTTCGGCAAATGTGGATCCCGGAGGGCCAGCCATATATGTCGCGGTGACTGGAAGTGCGAAGTCGTTACTTAGGGCGAGGACCGCGGCCATTTGGGCCAGGTGAAGAATTCCAGCGAAGATGTTTACTTTACGAAGACTTTGCGCGCTTATCTCTTTGCTCATAAGTAAGAGGGTAGCCGAGGGTTTAAAGATTGGTGTGGACATTGTTCGGTGTCGGCGGCGGAGCGTAGGTTAATGGCAGTCGACCCGAACGGAGTAAGCCATGTTTGAGTTTCTTTTTGTCGCAGTGTTGGTCTATTTATATCTGGAGCGCAGGGCGCGAAAGCGACGTGACGGTAAGAAGCTACACGGCTTGGATGCCGAACTAAAGGCAATCATTAAAGATGATGGCGATAAAACTGGGATTGCATTTGAGATTAAGCAATATTTATTGGCGATGATTGAAGATGATAAGAACGATGTTGAGAAGTTCTCTGATGCACGAATCCAACAAGCAGAACGAATCTTGGATCGCGCGGGACCAAATGCCATGTATTGGATGACGGATATTGCAGCGCAACTAGCATTTTTGGCTGCGGCGCAGATAAATGGAATCGCGACAAATATCGATGCGAAAGTAGGGGAGAGCGCAACGCCAGAGGCGATTGTTAACGCAGTTGTGAAGGGCTAAGTAGTTATTAAGAATCTTGTCGCATGGACCACATTTTCCATACATGCGTGCGAACCGTACGTGGTTGGCTCATGATGGTTGTGATTTGGAAAGCTACATCTTCGGGGCGGAGATAATTTTTTAATTTATCTTCACCAGCAGTGCGACCAACGCCAAGTGCAAACTCTGTTTCTGTTCCTGCTGGACAGACAAGTGCAACACGTACACCCTTTGCGCGAAGTTCGCGATCGAGTGAACCTGCAAAACCAACTTGGGCATGTTTTGTTCCGGCATAGATTGCTTCGATATCGCCGCCACGGAATCCTGCGACAGATGCAACGATAATTACATCGCCCTCTTTCTTCTCCAACATTGTTGGAAGTGCGGCGCGAATAATATGAACTGTGCCTTCGTAGTTTGTGCGCATCATGCGGTTAACATCTTCATCGCTGTGATCAAGGATTGAACCGTAGAAACCAATTCCAGCATTTGGAACGATGGTGTCAATGGTGCCGAATTTATCAAGGGCAGCCTTTGCAACTGCGCGAGAAACATCAGGTTCTGAACAATCGCCAGCGACATAAATTGCATTCTCACCAAGGGAGGCAACCATATCTTTGAGGCGGGTTTCGTTTCGGGCATTTAGGACGACTTTGCAGCCCATCTCAACTAAAGCTTTTGCGGCAGCGGCTCCGATACCTGCGGTAGCGCCAGTGATGATTACAACTTTTCCAGTTAGGTCACGCAATTGATATGTCATGGCGGAAGGCTAACCGAGGGTTAGTGGTTTTTCTATCTAAATTTGAATACAGTCAGTAATCTTTCACTATGCGAGACACCAAGAGGTTAATCCTTGGAATAGCAACTGCGCTACTACTCACATCCAATATTGCACCGATATCGGCCGCTGAAAAAATCACACTCGTGACAGCCGATGATCATGATTTTGGTTATGTGCGAACTTTGTTCAAGCATTGGATTGATGCGGATAAAGATAGATGTAATACTCGTTATGAAGTTCTGATAGCAGAGGCAATTGTTAAGCCGGTGGTTGGTACAGGATGTTATTTATCGGGCGGCAAGTGGAAGAGCCCTTATGATGGCAAAGTTTTCACAAATCCAACTGGTTTAGATATCGATCATATGGTTCCGTTAGCAGAAGCTTGGCGATCTGGGGCGTGGGCTTGGACTGCGGCGCAGCGAATGGAATTTGCAAATGATTTAGATGATTCGCGGACGTTGTTGGCGGTAACGGCAAGTTTAAATCGCTCGAAAAGTGATAAGGATGTGGCGCAGTGGTTACCACCAAAAGCGCAGTGCACCTATATATCTAATTGGATTGCGGTCAAATCGCGCTTTGATTTAAAGGTGGATTCCATCGAGGCAGAGTTCTTGCGTACGAAAATTGTGTCCTGCAATATTACGAATGTGGTGATTCAGTAAGTTTCCAATAAGAGTTTCTGTTAGCTAAGCGGTTTCTTGCAAGATAGAAATAAGTGTGGCACGGTCAACGTTTTCGATACCACGGCGAAGTGCGCCATAAGCCGTTGCTAAGTCCTTTAATTCAGAGATAACTATCTTTGGTGCAATCAAGGTTATTTTCTGGACCATTTTCGAAATGGTCTTTAGATGTGGTTCAAGTGCGGGAGCCAGGCCACCTTCAAGGATAAAAACCTCAGGGTTTGTAATACAACATACTGAGGCGATCCCGCGCGAAAGTAGTTCTAATTGTTGATTAACGAGCTCAGTGGCTAACTTATTCCCCTTTGCCGCGGCAGCGTAAATAGTCTTTGCCGAAACTGGGCTAGTACCAGCTAATTTAATTATCTCTTTCGCGCCCTCTTTGTTTTTGACTGCCTCAAAGTTTCGCTCTAAACCAACTGCGCTTGCATGGAACTCGAAGTTTGCATTCACTGGAGATTTAGCTTCATCTGCAATCTGAAGAGGGAGGTTTCCAACTTCGCCAGCAATCCCGTTGAAGCCACGATATACCTGGCCGTTAATTAATAAACCAAGACCGATACCAACGCCGACAGACATCGCGGCCGCATTTGCTAAATCTTTTGCACCACCGCGCCAATGTTCGCCATAGATTGCAAGGTGGGCTTCATTCTCAACATTTACTTGCTTCTTCAATACTTTCGAGAGTTCATCGCTGAGTGAAAAATTCTCCCAATCTGGCAGGTTATATGAACGAGTGATTTCTCCAGTAGCCGGGTCGATAGTTCCAGGAGATCCAGCAACGATTGAACCGATATCTGAAACCTTAATTTTATTCTCAGTCAAAGCAGTGTCGTAGAGTTCTTTAACTTTTGCAAGAATTGCTTTACGGCCGTTCTTGAGTGGCGTGCTTTGCATCAAAGTTGCGATGATATTTCCATCGAGATCTGAAACTAAGAGACGAATATTGGAACCACCAATATCTATTGCGACTATTTTTTTACGATCTTTATTAAATGTTATCTGCTGCGCTTTTGGCCCCGGGCGACCGGTCGTGGATTTTGTCTTCGCCTCGTTCAAGGAGATTAGCTTCTCGTTGTTCAAAATTTCTAGCGCTTCATTGACCGTTGGCTTTGATAGCCCAGATATCTCTCCTATTGATTGGCGGGTGATAGGGCCATTCAAGCGGACGGTTTCGAAAACTCGGGCGACATTCAAGCGTCGCAAACCGGCCGGTGAGCCTGAGGAAGACCTCGTAAAAGCTGCCGGCAGAAACTCGGAGAAAGTGCTTGACAGAATAGGAAGACTCCTTGTTCTATTAACCCTAAGTAAACCACGGATATGGCGCACAGGAGAAGGGCAGTTTAAAAGCAATCTCGGAGCAGGGCAAAGTTGGCAAAAGCAAACAAATAAAAGGAGAGTTTTAGTGGCGCAAGCAACACGGATCCAAATCACAGATGTTTCGAAGATCTACCAAACTGAGACAAAGACAGTAGAAGCTGTTAAGAACTTCACTGAAAGTGTTAAAGATGGTGAGTTTGTCTGTGTGGTTGGCGCAAGTGGATGTGGCAAGACCACGCTTTTGTGGTGCCTATCTGGACTTCATCCAGCAACATCAGGAACTGTGCATATAGATGGTGAACTATTAACTAAGCCGCTACCAGATCGCATTGGAATGGTTTTCCAAGATTCAAACCTTCTTCCTTGGCGGACTTTGATCGAGAACATTGAACTTCCTTTTCAAATTAAAAAGAAAGCTGTCAATCGGAAATTAGTTGATGAGCTACTGGATGTTGCTGGGCTTAAAGGTTTTGAAAACTCATACCCTGGCGAATTATCAGGCGGAATGAAGCAACGCGGCTCAATCGTTCGTGCGCTCGCTCAAGATCCTGAAGTTCTTTTGATGGATGAACCATTTGGCGCACTTGATGCATTTACTCGTGAAGAGATGAACTTATTCTTATTGAAAGTTTGGGAGCGAACTAGAAAGACAATTGTTTTCGTGACGCACTCAATTTCAGAAGCAATTTTTCTAGCAGATCGGGTTTGGGTTATGTCTCCTCGACCAGGAAGACTTTCGCGAATAGTTGATGTTGATTTTCCAAGACCTCGCGATATTGATCTGCAATTTGAACCTAAATTTATCGAAATTCTGAAATCAATTCGCGAAGATGTTGAAGGCTCTAAATCTGGAAAGGGGCAATAAAAATGGCTACCGATAATCTTGCAGATAAGATTCCAGATTTTAATTCAGCTACGGTAAATCAAGGCGGAAATGGCCCAGTTGATGTTTCCGCAATTGCTGGTATCCGCCGTGCAAAAGGTCTTAAGGAGATTGCATCTGTAATTGCCCTAGCAATTGTTGTCGTAACTCTTCTTGAATTCATTCTGATTTGGACTCACACCGAGGCTTATGTCTTCCCAAAGCCAACTGCAATTATTCGGAGCCTATTTACTGACTTTCCAACTCTCTACTGGAAGCCACTAACGCAGACGGTACAGACCTTCTTTCTTGGCCTGATAATTGGCTCGACGATAGGTCTCTCCCTTGCCGTACTCGTAACCCTCAAACCGGGATTAGATATTTTCATCTCGCCTTACATCATCATTCTTGTAACAACTCCAATGGTTGCTTTGATTCCATTCTTGATGCTTAAGTTTGGATTTGGAATGACACCACGCGTCATTGCAATTTCACTTGCAACCGGTCCGATGGTGATGATCAACTCGGCTACTGGTTTTAGGCGAACAAATGCTGAACTAATTGCACTTGGCAAGTCATATGGTGCAACAGAATTTCAATTATTTCGAAAGATTCGTTTTCCCTTTGCACTCCCTATGATCATCGTAGGTTTCATGGTTGGTTCAATCTTTGGATTGTTGACAGCAGTGGGCGCTGAAATGGTTGGCGGTGGGATGGGACTTGGAAATCGCTTGATTTATTTCTCTTCCCTTGTTCAGATGTCGCAATTTGGTGCGGTACTCGTAATCGTTGCGACCTTCGGCGTTGGAATTTACTCCTTCTTCACTTTCATAAATCGAAAGTGGGCAAGTTGGGATGCATAAAAAAAGAATTGCGTTCTATTCCGAAACAGGGGCGCAACTAGTAAAGAAGCAAGTCCGCTAACAACAGAAACAGAAAGAGGTAGAGATATGAAGAACAGAAAGCTATGGCTAGCGGGGGTATCGGCGTTAGCCGCGCTCTCTCTAGTTGTTGGACCGACTGTTTCAAATGCAGCTCCTAAGCTCCAAACAATCACTTGGATGTCTCCTCGTGGTTCACTAGATGTAATGGATGACTACATGCTTCACGTAGCCATCAACCGTGGTTACTTCAAGGCGCAAGGCATTAACGTAAAACTTATTGCTGGCCCATCTGATGGAACTGCAGCAACAAAGTTCGTTGCTCAAAAGCAAGTTGACGTTTCTTATCCAAGCCCAGGAATTTTGTTATCTTCAATTGCAGCAGGCGTACCTGTTATTTCTGCTTTCAACATGATTCCAGGACAGGTATTCAACTTCGCAACTCCTAAGGGAAGTTCACTAAAGAAGATCTCTGAATTCACAGGCAAGAAGATCTGCGTTGGTTCACCAGCATGGGCTGCAATTATTAACCCAATGCTTGTTGAAGCTGGCGTTGACTATAAGTCAGTGGAAATCATCGATGCTGGTTGGCCAACATGGTCACAAGCAATTGCATCAGGTAAGTGCGATGCAGGACTTGCATGGGATGGACTAATCGCACAATGGGCAGCAACAGGCATCAACGTTGACTGGATCATCGGTAAGGAAACATCAAAGCAACCATCAAATGGTTATGACATCCGCGCTTCTGAATTAAAGTCAAAGGCCGGAAAAGATCTATACACACGCTTCATGCGTGCAGTAGCGATGGGTATGGAGTTCGCAAAGGAAAATCCTCGCGCAGCTGCTGAAATTACCTACAACGCACTTCCAGCACTTGGTGCGACCTTGTCACCACAAATTGCAGTTGATTCAATGCGTGAAGAGCAAGTAGGTCACATGATCTCTCGCGTTGATGGCAAGGGTTGGGGTTACCACTACCCAGATGCTTGGGCTGATTATCTAAAGGTTGTTGCAGACATGGAACAAACCCCACGTCTTCTTTCACCTGCAGAGACTTACTCAAATGCACTTATCAAGGGCGCAAACACCTTTGATCACAAAGCAGTTGCAAAAGATGCCAAGGCTTACAAGTTAAGTGGCGTTTTCGCAAAGGTTGCAATCAAGTAAGTAATTAGTTAAGCGAGGTCGCCCTCGTTAATTCGGGGGCGACTTCTTTATTTCTAGATTTTCAAATTCATCAGACAATTATTAGAATGGGGGAAACATGAGCAAACTATCAATGTTTTCCTATTCGTGGGACCTCGCAGAAAACAGCGTAGCCAAATCTGTTGATGAATTTAAAAGAATCGGAATTAATTCCGTAACGTTAGCCAGCAGTTATCACGCCGGCAAATTTCTTCGCCCAAAGAGTGCGACTAACAAAGTTTATTTCCCGGAAGATGGCACGGTTTACTTTAAATCCGATGCATCGAAGTATGGCGATATCAGGCCAATTCCAAATTCAATTTATGGTAACGGAGAAGTTCTACGTGAGCTGACCGAAACTAAAGGGTTATCTGTAAGCGCCTGGCTAGTACTTCTGCACAACACCCCACTTGGAACAAAGCATCAAGACAGTGCGGTACAGAATGCCTTCGGGGATCCTTATATTTATGCGCTCTGCCCATCTGCGCCAGCGGCTCGTGCTTATGCACTTGGGTTATGTAAAGATGTAACTGAAAGTTATAAAGTAGATGGGATATCAATCGAATCAATTGGATTCCCACCTTACGAACATGGATATCACCATGAGATGAGCTTTGTTAAACCAAATAAGTGGCTCTCACAAAACTTAGGGTTATGTTTCTGTAAATATTGTGTAGCAGGTGCTGAAAAGGCCGGTATCGATGCAAAAGCGTTAAAGGCACGGGTAGCGAATAAAATTCACGGCTACCTAGAGGGCGACATCGATTATCAGAACGATATGGCAGAAGCGCTCTGGCTTGCAGATATCGCAAGCGACCCTGAACTACGTAAGTTCTTAGATTTCAGAAGTACTGTTGTGACTTCACTTGCAAAAGAGATTCGCGAGAGTGTTCGCAAAGATGTTGAGGTTGCAATTATCCCTTCAGTTGCACGGCCTACAGGTGGGGCTTGGTATGAGGGCACTGATTTGAAAGCGATAGCCGAAACTACTGGTGTAATCGAAGCGTGCTTCTATGAACCAGCAACTGATCGCATAAAAGCTGATCTTGTCGATATTAAATTGCGCACAAATAATGTGGGAAAGATAAAGGGAGTTTTGCGCCCGGCATTTCCTGATTTAACGAGTGAGGCTGCAGTAATTGATGCTGTGTCTGCACTTTGGGATGGCGGCGTTAAAGATATTGGGTTTTACAACTATGGCCACATTCGTAGCCAAAGCCTTAACTGGATCGAGAGAGCGTTGGCAACGGTGACTAAAAAATGAGCAAATTATTCGACAAGAAGATAGTTGCAATCACAGGCGCTGCTGGTGGAATCGGCCAGGAACTTTCTCGACACTTTGGTCGTGAAGGCGCAATCATCTTTGCAATAGATAAAAAAGATACCGTTAATACCTTTGCTATTGAACTTGCAGCTGAAGGAATTACCGCCCACCCCATGACTTGCGATATTGGTGATGCGAGCGCAGTTGCATCGGGCCTTGGAAAATTAATGAAAGATTTTGGCGATGTAGATATCTTGGTAAATAATGCCGGATTTTCAGATCATCCAACAATTGAAAAGACAACGCCGTCGGACTGGGCATTTGATATTAATGGCAATCTAAATGGCGCTTACAACTGTGTTCATGCAGTTCTGCCGGGAATGAAGAAGAAGGGCAAAGCTGCAATTGTCACCGTTGGTTCTGTGAATGGTCTTGCTGCACTCGGAGATCCTGCCTACAGCGCAGCTAAGGCCGCGTTGATAAGTATGACAAAAGCTATTGCAATGGAGAACGGTCGCTACGGAATTCGCGCAAATATCGTGCTCCCAGGAACTGTTAGAACACCGATCTGGAATGCACGGGCCGCTAAGGATCCGCAGGTTCTAAAGACTTTAATGCGCTGGTATCCGCTGGCTCGAATTGCTGAACCTAGTGATGTGGCAAATGCAGTTGCGTTCCTTGCCTCAGATTCGGCATCAGCAATTACTGGAATCGAACTTCCCGTTGACTGTGGACTTACTGCAGGCAACATAGTTATGTCTCGCGAACTTACTTTGGAGAATTTCTAACCTAAAAAAAGGAGAAGGAAATGGATAGATTAAGAATCGGCGTCATAGGGCTTGGCTGGTTTGGTGAAATTCATTGCGATGCGATCATCGGAACTCCGAGTTTAGAACTTGCTTCGCTCTGTACTAGAACTGAAAGCCGACTAAACGAACTCGGCAAGAAGTATGGCGTAAAGAAGTTACATAAAGATTATAAAGATATGTTGGCAGATCCTGATATTGATGCGGTTTCAATAACAACTATGTGGGATCAACATACCGACATCACAATTGAAGCTTTAAAAGCAGGAAAGCATGTCTTTCTGGAAAAGCCAATGGCATCAACAGTTGCTGATTGCGAAAAGATTATTGCTGCTTCCAAGGGCGCAAAAGGAATCCTACAAATTGGTCATATTGTTCGCTTCAACCCACGCTATCGCGCAGCCAAGAAGGCAATTAGCGAAGGTGCGATCGGAAAAATTCTCTCACTTAGTTCTCGCAGAAATATTCCGGCAGCATGGACACCTGAAATCTTAAATAAGATCGGACCTATTGTTGGCGATGCAATTCACGATACCGACATAATGCTGTGGTTGACTGGCGACACAATTGTTAGTGCATATGCCCAGACCACAGATATGCGTGGCCTTAAATATCCAGATATCGGACAGACTATGTACCGCTTCAAGAGTGGCGCTACCGCGATTCTGGAAACTGTTTGGTGCATGCCAGAACACACCCCATTTGATATCGATGAACGTATGACCGTAATTGGTACCGAAGGTCTAATTCATATTCAAGATACTTTTCCAAATCTTGGAATTGTTACCAAGACAACTGGAGTTCGCAGCCCCGATACAACGTACTGGCCAGAGTTTGATGGCTATCGTGGCGGCGCTCTTCGTGAAGAGTTCTTGTACTTTGCAGATTGCGCACTAAGAGGGATTCAACCAACAGTTAGCACCCCGGTTGATGCAATGCGCGCACTAGAAGCAACCTTGGCCGCCGAAGAATCTGCTCGCACTGGTCAGGTAGTTAAGTTCTAATTAGTTAAATCTAGGCAATTGAAACTGGGCGTCCCTCTTTGAGGGATGCCTTTGCTGCAAGACAGACCTGTAAAGCACTAATTGCTGCAGGAGTTGGCGATAGATCATATTTACCACCAGAGCTTGCTTGATCAAAGAAGTATTTAACTTGGCGGCCATATGGATCATCTGTAGCAATATGTTCAACAGTATTTCCTTTTGAAGAAAATACATGCCAGCTATTAACCCCAGCGTTATTTCCGGAGGATGACTCTTCGGTCGCAGAAATTGCGGAGAATTCATAATGTGCAATCCCAGCAGTACCAAGTAAATCAATCGTGCTAGTGAAGGGAACGCCTTCTGCCGCATTCATAAAACTTTGAACTTGGCCGACGCCACCACCTTCATACTTAACAGTGATTTCTGCCGGACCTGTTGGTGAAGTTTGTGCGGCAAATACTTCAATTGGCTTTCCAAGATACATATTTAATTGATCAAAATCATGAATAGAAAAATCAACTAACATACCGCCGGATTGACTCTCATCACCAAGCCAGGTAGCCCAAGTTGGTTTAGGGGAGAAGCGACGTGCATGTACTGAGAGCAAGTTACCGAGTTCACCACTTTCATGTATTTCACGTAACTTCTGATAGCCAAGAAAGAAGCGAACTACGTGGGCAACCATAAGAGAACCAGAACTTTTCGCAGCGGCATCAGCTACAACTTTCGCATCAGCAACAGTTAGCGCAACCGGCTTCTCTAAGAGCACGTGCTTACCAGCGGCTAGAAGTGCAACTGCAATATCTTTATGTGTTGGAGTTGGCGTGCAAACTGAAACGTATTTAACATCTGGATCCTTTAAAATTACATCAAGGTCAGTTACATATTTTGCGTTCTTTGCTGCAGGAACCGAGCCTTCTTTTGGACGTGGCGTGCAGATGTATTTAATGGAATCTGCCTGTCCCGCACTTGCCCAAGCCCCAGCATGGGCATTGCCCATATATCCCTGTCCGATAATTGCAATTGAAGCCATGTTTAGATCCTAAACTTAAGCAGATAACCGTTTGATTGTGTCTACTGAATAAGCAAGTGATTCATGAACATCTTCCACACCATTTGGACCAGCAGGAGTGAATTCAATTTCAATGCTTAGTGCAGCAGTACAGCCATTCTTCTTAAGGGTTTTGAGAATACGATCAAAGTCGAGATCACCACGTCCAATTGCTGGGAAATTCCATTCATTCTGAGCGCCAGCCTTCTCCTTCAAGTGAATGCCTGTGATGGAACCAGTAGATGCTTCAAGATCTTCATAAGGCATGATCGCACCGTAAAACACTACATTTCCAGTGTCATAGTTCAGGCGAACATTTGGCATATTCACTTTCTTCAAAAGCGCGATGATGCTCTGCCCAGTCGCGTAGTTATTTCCATGGGTTTCAATTGCCATAACTAAACCTAAATCTTTTGCTACTGATGCAAGGTCACGGATGATATTTACTAGTTCAGTATCATCGCCAATAACCGATTCATCGCCGTGAGTCTCACCAGTTGAAAGAGTTACATATCCAACGCCAAGCTTTTTAGCTAGCTGAAGATTCTTTTTGAAAGTCTCTTGACCCTCTTTTGTCTGAATGTTTGTGTGACCACACATGCCAATTGCCTTTATGTCATTGTCAGCCAATAATTTCAGGACCTTTGCTATTTGCTCATCAGAATAATTATTATGAACATGCTCAGTCCAACCAATCACTCCAGCGAGTTCAATGAGTTTAATCCCGGCGCGCTTGGCCCCGGTAACTGCCTCTTCAAGTGTGAAGCCGTGGTAGGAATTGCTGTTCAGACAGATTGGATTGTTCATTTTCTCTCCTTGGTTGCTAATCGATTATTAATTAAAACCAGCCGGTTTCATTTGGATTTCGGTATTGCATAAATTCAACGACTGCGCCTTCAACTAGAACAAATGCGACGCGAACAAAACCGTCAGCGACATCCCATGGTTCAAGAAGAATTTCATGGCCTTTAATGGCTTCATCAACGCTATCGACGCGATAAGCAACGTGCGGTAGATGGCGGATTGGTCCCGTTACTGGTGTGTCATGTTCGTAACGAAGGTATTCAACATTGGCTGGATGCTGCCTTGGATTAGTTACCCAGACTCGAGTCGCATCAACGAAGTTCTCTTCACCATGTTTATCTTCGGTGATGACCCCGATATGGTCGAAGCGCGTTCTATCGAATTGCTCTGAACTCAAAATTGGATCCCTTCCTGCATTGAATAGGAATTCTCCTTTCGAGCATCGAATATGTCAATACCTCTTCCTATTCGATTCCTATTCGATTCCGAGCGCTAACTTGAAGCGCAGATAGCCTGCGGCAAGGGTTTCAACCTCTTCCTGCGCAGGTAGATAAGTCTCACCAGCTGGCAATTTGATTGCGCTGATTCCAGCCGCAATATCAATTGGGCTTGTTATAGATGCAATTGCGATTAGAGCGGCACCAAGATCGGATCCAGAGCCTTTCTGTGCAATTACGGGGTGGTTTAAAACAGTGGCACGAATTTTGCACCAGATTGGTGATTTGGCCCCACCACCTGCAGTTCGTAATTCACCGGTCAGTGGCGCTCCTGCCTTGGCCAAGATTTCGTAGGAGAGTTTTTCAGCGAATGCAATGCCTTCGAGGATTGCGCGGTAATTATCTATTTCATTAGTTGGGTTACCGGATGAGATTTTTACTAAATCCTTATTAGCAATCGGGAATCTCTCTCCCTTTGAAATTAGGGGATAGGTTACAAATGATGCTGGGCCGTGTGCTTCTGCCTTTATATCCCAAGCCTTTATGTCACTTGCAAATTCTTTAAATGAGATGCCGCCAAGATTTGAGGCCCCACCAACTAGCCAATTAGTTTTAGGAAGTAGATGGCTATAGAAACCTGGACCAGATACATCTTTATTACTAACTAATTTAATTACCATCGTTGTGCCTAGCGTTGTTACAGCAGAACCAAGATCTGCGCCGCCTGCGGAAATTTGTGCAGTACATCCATCTGTCATACCAGCATAAATATTTAGATTTCCGATTGCACCAAGATTTGCTCCGGGCGCAACAACATTTGGGAGCGAAATCTTTTCAGCACTTGCTTGGGTGAGAATTTCTGGCTTCCAATTTTGGGAGTGTAGATCAACCCCAGTTTTTAGTGCGTGGCTCCAGTCCGCAGGAATCTCTTGTGGCTTTAGCTTCAATAGGGATGCAATAACAAATTCTGGGGTGTGAACTAAGTGCAGCTTTCCTTCAAGTTTTTCTGTTTTGCGAATAAATATTGCACGATCAAGTGGGCTCGATGCACGACCATCGTTATACATAGCCGCTGGAATTACTGCCTGACCTTCGTCATTTACCAGAGTGAAAGTGCCAGATGTTGCAGAAATAACGAGCGAAATTGGCTCTACTTGCGCCGCCGCAGCTATGGCTTGTATTTCTTTAAGGAGTGAGGCGACAGCGACAACCCAGCTCTTTGGGTCTTGAGTAACTGAACCATCTGCGCCACGAATGACTGGGGCAAGTTTTGTTTTGGCAGTTCCTATGATCTTCGCATTTTCATTAACAAGTAGCGCCCTGGTTGATTCGGTGGCGATATCAATACCGATAAATGCGGGCTTCATTTACAACTTTGCAATTTTTTCTGCAAGATTAATTAAATCCGTTGCAACGATATTCGGAACTTTCAGATCCGCTTCTGAAGGAGTTGTATTAGCCTCACCGCGAAGAATCCAGACTGTTTTGAAACCCAGTGATTTGGCATGGATTACATCGGTATCTAAGCGATTTCCGATATGAATAGTCTCGGGACCAGTTGTTCCTAGTTCGGTAAGTGCTAATTCAAAGATTCTCGGATCTGGTTTCTCTAAACCAACTACTGCCGAGATTCCAAGAAAATCAACTAAATCAAAGATGCCATCTCGCTTTAGGGAATCGACCGCAGATTTTGGTTGATTGGCTACAAGTCCAATCTTTATGCCAGATGCTTTCAACTCTTCAATTGTAGCCTTGGCATCGCCATAGATATCACTTGGCTCAAAGTTCCAACGCGCGGTTGCAAACTTCATAATTTCTGCCTTTAAATCAAGGGAGCCGAAGAATTCCATACATAACTTGCTGCGCAGCGAACCGGAGTGCGACTTTAAATGTTCGTCATAAACTTTTTCAAATCGGGCTGAGTCAATCGGGCCAGCGAAGTTTTCAATTGCGGCATAAATCGCTCTCTTGAAGACATCGTCAGAGTAAATAATCCCGCCAACATCAAAAGTTGCAGCCGCTAATTTCATAAATTCTTACTTGCTTAAAGCTTCACGGGCGAGCAGGCGCTTTCGCAAGATTTCATCTGGGCGAAAGGCAATTGCTTCAGCCGCATCGTTTGGAACAAATGAAATTCCACCAGCGCTAAGTGCGCCCAATCGAATTCTCGCTGCTTTAACTGCAATTTCAGTTGCACCAAGTGCATCACGTGCACCAACACCAAAGGTGCAGAGCCCATGATTTCCAAGAATTATCTGGCCAGGATTGCGACCATGCTTCTGTTGGTATTCCAAAACGCCAAGATAAACGCCAAGTCCAAGATCTAAACCAGGATTAGCAAATGGTAAGAACAATGGAACTGGGCCGCACATAACTGCTTCATCAGGGAAAACTGTTCCGCTGTAATGCTTTGCACCATCTTTGCTTGCGGCTAACGCAACAACAGGAGTTGGGTGAGTGTGAAGTGACCAATCAACCTCCATTGCATGGAATGCAACAACGTGGACCAGAGTTTCAATACTTGCCTTGCGAACTTGACCATCTGCGTTCTTCGAGGTTGCAAGGATTGCATTTAGCGCGGCCGTTAATTTTTCACTTGAACCATTTTTGCGAGCATCCTCAAGTATTTCAACACAGTCTCCGAGTTCAAGCCAGACCCAATCCTCATCTTTGGCATTGCCCATGATTACGCCGCTTGCTTTAACTAGAAACTTATTTTTTTTGCGATCGAAAACCGCGGCATTTCCCTCGGCCTGAATCGTTAAATCTGCTGCTGGCTCACCAGCTTTGCGGGAGAGATTGGTTAACTCCTTGGCTAATTTAGACATCTTTTCTCTCCCTAGTTAATTAATGACTCGTATCTTATTTGAAGTTGCACAATCTCACTACGGATTTCACTGCCTTGGTCCGGCAGGTAGCTCTTTATTTTCAAATCACTGGCCCTCACGATTTTTCGTCCATCTTCCAACGACGAAATTTCACCGAGTGCAATCGCTTGAACAATTGCATTGCCCATCGCTGTGGCCTCGATTGGACCGGCAATTACTTCAAGGCCTGAGATGTCTGCGGTTAATTGGGAGAGAGGAGCGTTCTGTGAGCCACCACCAATAATCTGGATCGCGGGCATCGGCAAGCCACTGCATTCATGGAGAACCTTTGCGATTCGGGCATATTGAAAAGCCAGTGAAGCGAAGATGCATTGGGCCAATTGACCAGGCGTATTTGGGATTGGCTGGCCGGTCTTTTGCGCAAATTTTTGAATGCGCGCAATCATCTCACCTGCATGGATAAAGACTGGATCATCAACAAAAATGAGAGTGCGCCATCTATCGGGCTCAGCTTCAGCAAGTTCAACAAGTTGGGCATAAGTTAAATCAATCCCTTGCAATTTAAGATCGCGCCGAACTTCTTGAATCAACCACAGGCCTGCAATATTGCAGAGCAACCTAGTGTTGCGACCAAAGCCACCTTCATTTGTTAGGCGGTATTTAAGAGTTAAGTCATTTATAACAGAGTTATTCAACTCAACTCCAAGAAGTGACCAGGTGCCTGAAGAGATATAAGCATTACCGGGCGCTGTGAATGGCGTTGAAACAACGGCTGATGCGGTGTCATGGCTTGCAGTTGCGATGCAGGGGATTGGGCCAATTCCAGTTAACTCTTGCAACTCTTTACTTAAAGTTCCACGAATTGTTCCGGCATCTTGAACTTCGCCAAAGAGCTTAGTTGGGATACCTAAATCATCGGCCAACTTTGTGGCCCACTTATTATTTGGAACATCATAAAGACCAGTTGTCGAAGCAATTGTGTATTCGGTTCCTACTACTCCGGTAAGTGCATGCAACACGAGATCTGGCATCAGCAATAGATATTGGGCATCAATTAATTCATCTGGTGTCTGCTCGGTAATTGCAAGTAATTGATAAATAGAGTTAACTTCCAAAAGTTGCGAACCAGTATCGCCATGCAATCTATCCTTACCGACCATTGCAGCAGCTTTTTCCAAATAGCCATCAGTGCGATGATCGCGATGACTTACCGGTAAACCAATTAATTTTTTATCTTTATCAAGCAAACCAAAATCTAAACCCCAAGTATCAACTGCAATTGAAAGATAAGGACCATCAGGTGCTGCAATTTTTAGCGCGGTAATTACTTCTGTCATTATTTTTGGGAAATCCCAACAGCGACGACCGCGCTCATCGTTAATAACGGGAGTTGCAAAGCGGTAAATTTCCCGAGTATTTATCGAATTACCGATCTCAACGGCCATCAAACGCCCTGATTCCGCCCCCATATCGAGTGCGAGATAAGTGCCCATATATTGAGACGACCCTTCTACTTCGATGTAAGTCTTCCGCTGTAACAATTTGTTACCGAAATTTTATTGCTAATCGAAACCTTTTTCCATCTTTTTCCTAAAACAGTATAGATTGAATTTGAAAGTGTGAATAAGATTCTAATTATCGTTCCAACAGAAAATTAAAAAATTTAAGTTAAGAGTGGAGTTCAAGTGGCACAAAAGGGCGACCTTCTTCTTCAGATGAAAGGTGTTCAAAAGCGATTCGGCGGCGCCATTGCACTTCGTGGTACTGATCTTTCGATTCGCGCCGGAGAAATTCATGCACTGCTCGGTGAAAACGGTGCCGGAAAATCTACGATGTTAAAAATTCTTGCAGGTGTTCACGTCAATGATGGCGGAACAATTTCACTTGGTGACAAGCCATTCACAACTGGTTCACCACAAGCATCAATCGAACAAGGCATCGCAGTTATCTATCAAGAGCCTTCACTATTTTTGGATTTAACTTTGGCAGAGAATGTGTTTATTGGTCGCCAACCAATGAAGGGTGTTGCTATTGATTGGGCCCAAGCGCAGAACGAAGCCGCCCGGTTATTTGCTGAACTTGGAGTTCCATTAGATCCAAAGCGTCAAGCACGTGGACTCTCAATCGCGGATCAGCAAGTAGTTGAAATTGCGAAGGCACTTTCAATGAATGCAAATATTATTTTGATGGACGAACCAACTGCGGCGCTTTCAGCTTCAGAGGTAGAACGTTTGATGACTGTTATGAAGAGTTTGAAGGCTGCAAATAAGGCAGTTATCTTCGTAAGTCACCGACTTGATGAAGTCTTTGCAATTTCAGATTACATAACTGTTATGCGCGATGGTGCGACAGTTAGCGAGAATCCAGTAGGTGGAACTGATTTGCAGAAGGTCATCAAGGAGATGGTTGGTCGCGAATTGACCGAGCTCTTCCCAAAGACTGAGAATAAAATTGGGGATGTTGCCCTTGAAATTAAGGACCTTACGAACCCTGCATATTTCCGTAATATCTCATTCACAGTTCGCCATGGCGAGATTGTTGCCCTAGCCGGACTCGTCGGATCAGGTCGCTCTGAAGTTGCTCGCGCTATTTTTGGTATTGATAAATACACAACAGGTTCAGTAAAGGTAAATGGCAAGGATCTTGCAAAGGGTTCACCGGTTGCGGCAATGGCAGAGAAGATTGCACTTGTGCCAGAAGATCGCCGCCAACAAGGCCTCTTTATGATTGCCGGAGTTGATCGCAATATTTCAATGGAATCTTTCGATCGCATTAAGGGAAAGATCTTTTTGAACTTTAAGAAAGAGCGAGCTCTTACCGAAACCTGGCGTGAAAAGTTAAGCATTAAATATGCCGCCCCATCAAACCCAGTCGAGTCTTTATCTGGTGGAAATCAGCAGAAGACAGTTCTTGCTAAGTGGCTTGCAACTGATCCAGATATTCTGATTGTTGATGAGCCGACTCGTGGAATCGATGTTGGAACAAAGGCCGAAGTTCATAAATTAATTAATGCCGCTGCTGGAGAAGGAAAAGCAGTTTTGATGATCTCATCTGAACTTCCAGAAGTATTGGGTATGGCAGATCGAATTATCGTAATGCGTGAGGGTCATCAAGTTGCTGAACTTTCTCGCAAGGAAGCAACTCAAGAAAAAGTTATTGCTGCAGCAACTACCGGAAGCAAGGGTGCATAACCGTGAATTTTCTATCTCGTCTTAAGCCAAGTGGTCGCGAAGGCAGTCTTGGATTAATTCTTATCGTGACAATTGCGATAACCGGAATTATTAATCCGCGCTTCTTAACTGGCGATGGAACTCGTGATTTATTCACATCAACCGCCGTTGTTGCCTTACTTGCAATCGGCATGGCTCCAATCATCATTATGCGCCACATTGATCTTTCGGTCGCTTCAACTGTTGGATTAACCGCATGGTTTATCGCTGATCTTTGTGCAAAGCATCCAGAATTTACTTGGGTTCAATGCTTCATCATCGGACCAATTATTGGAATGGTTGTTGGAGTTCTAAACGGACTTCTAGTCGCTGGTCTAAGGCTTCCATCCCTGGTTGTAACACTGGGCACGCTTTACATCGTCCGTGGCGCCGTTTATGTAATCTCAAACTCTGTTGACTACAACGCTCAAGAAATGCCACCAAGTCTTCTAGATCTCGGTCAGAAGGTTTACTTCGGCATTATGCCTTTCACTTTCTTATTAGTTATTTTTGCGATGCTTATCACCGCATGGTTTATGAAGTATCGCAAAGCAGGTCGCGATTGTTATGCAATTGGATCAAATCCACATGCAGCAGATCTTGTTGGAATTAAAGTTTTCCGCCGTACCTTCCTCGCATTTGTTTTCTCAGGTGCGATGTCAGGGTTAGCCGGAGTTTTCTACTTAATGCGCTTCGCTCAAGTTGACTCAACAGCTTTCTACGGTCAAGAACTTGCAGTTGTTGCAGCCGCAGTTATTGGTGGCGTAACAATCGCTGGTGGTTCTGGAACAACAGTTGGCGCAACAATCGGTGCGCTACTTGTACAAACAATTCAGGGTGGCCTTGCGGCGATTGGCGTAGATGCATTTTGGAAATCAGCGATTAACGGTCTGCTATTAATTGTTGCAATTTATGCTGACCGAACTCTGGCGCGAAAGAGTGAAAACGCCTTACTGGCTCAGCGAATAAAGGAAAGGGCGTAGCCACGATGAAACTTAAATTACGTTTTTCTTGGGATACCTCAATTCTAATAATCTTGGCCGTTGTCTGGGTTGCTGCCTCTTTAACTACAGACAATTTCTTAAGCAGCATTAACGTTTCACAGATCTTCTCGAACACAAGTGAAATTACAATCATGGCTTTCGGCGTAATCTTTCTAATTATTCTCGGCGAGATTGATCTATCGGTCGCCTCGATTTTGGCACTTGGCTCATCAATGCTTGGTTGGTCATATGCACATGGGGCCCCAATTTGGCTCGCAATACTTATCTGTATCGCAGTTGGAACTCTCTGCGGCTTTATTAATGGCTGGCTGGTAACGAAGGTTGGACTGGGCTCTTTAGCTGTAACCATTGGAACACTTGCGTTATATCGCGGTATCGCCAATGGAATTTTGGGCACAAATACGATTAACGAATTCCCAGAATTTTGGACCGGCTTTGGCTTCGACACGATCGGAACTTCATTTATTCCACAGAGCTTGCCAATCATTATTCTCTTCGGAATTGGCTTTGGTTTACTTCTTCACAACACGCCATTTGGTCGTCGTACACTCGCAATAGGCCAGAGCCCAGAAGCAGCTCGCTTCGCCGGTGTAAATGTCATCAAACATAAAATTATTGTATTTACATTCACTGGTTTTATGTCCGGAGTTGCTGGCGTTATCTACACATTTAGATTCTCAACTGCGCAAGCAGATAATGGAATTGGGCTTGAATTATTAGTGATTTCTGCCTGTTTATTGGGTGGTGTCTCAATATTTGGTGGCATTGGAACTATGTGGGGCGTTATCGCTGGTGTTCTACTCGCAGGAAGCGTTGAATCATGGTTAACACTTCGTGAAATTAATGCACAGTGGCGAACAATCGTTACCGGAATTTTGCTTCTCATCTCAGTTGCAGCGCCTGTTTTAATTAACAAAGCGAAAGCAGCAAAAGTGCGAGCGGGGAATAAAAGTTAAGAAAACGTTATAAAAGAGACCTTGCAGGTCGGGCTGAATCCCCAATAGATTCACAGAGTTGTTCTAGGAGACGTAGCTACATTCCTAGTTCGATTGACAGAACCAAAGGTTGAGTCTGTTATAGCTAAGTAAGAGAGGAACCACTTTGAAAAAAGTACTTGCAGCAATTGCAACAGGTGCATTGATCGCAACAGCGTTCGTAGCACCATCTTCAGCAGCAACAAAGTTAAAGGTTGCACACATTCCTAAGTTAGGAACAATCGGCTACTTCCAAGCAGCTGATAAGGGTGTACAACGTGCATGTAAGGAACTGAAGGCTACTTGTGCATACAAGGGACCAACAGAAATCACTGCAGCAGCACAAGTTAAGGAAATCAACGCAGCAGTTCAAGGCGGATACAACGTTTTGATCATCGCAGCTAACGATAAGGATGCACTTGTTCCAGCACTAAAGGCAGCACAGAAGAAGGGTGTAACAGTTGTTACATACGATTCAGATGTTGCTCAAGCTGGTCGCTCAGTATTCGTTAACCAGGCTTCATCAGAAGGTATCGGTAACGCACTTGCAGATTCAGCAGCTGAACTAGC
>CAEZZG010000011.1_pt1 | contig 43565 bp, 40 predicted proteins | sample 7266311 | NCBI WGS metagenome assembly CAEZZG01 (sample SAMEA6813955, study PRJEB35770) | uncultured Actinomycetes bacterium | biome: Freshwater; feature: Freshwater reservoir; material: water | place: Czech Republic | collected 2016-08-15 | depth 30m m
TTAAACCTAAATTCCACTACATCGCCATCGGACATTACATATTCCTTGCCTTCCATTCGAACCTTGCCACGGGCCTTGGCTTCCGCCATAGAACCAGCGCCAATTAAATCGTTAAATGCAACGATTTCGGCCTTAATGAAACCTTTTTGGAAATCGGTGTGTATTACACCGGCCGCTACTGGTGCGGTATCTCCTTTGTGAATAGTCCAAGCACGTGTTTCTTTTGGACCCGCAGTTAAATAAGTTTGCAAACCTAAAGTATTAAATCCAATTCGAGCCAAGGTTGCAAGACCTGGCTCTTCTAAACCAATTGCAGATAATAACTCCATTGCATCGGCATCATCTAATTCAGCAAGTTCGGCCTCAGTTTTAGCATCCAAGAAGATTGCTTCTGATGGCGCAACCATTGCGGATAACTTCTTGCGAAGTTCAACATCGGCTAGTTCTGCAGCATCAACATTGAAAACATATAAGAATGGTTTTGCTGTCATCAAATGAAGATCAGCGATTAAAGTTAAATCAACCTTTGAGCCGTAAAGTAATTTGCCGGAATTTAAGATTTCCTGTGCTTGCTTTACCGCTTCAAGAACTGGCGCAACTTCCTTCTTAATGCGCACTTCTTTCTCTAATCGGGGAACTGCTTTCTCAATTGTCTGTAAATCTGCAAGTCCGAGTTCGGTATTAATTACTTCGATGTCAGAAGCTGGATCAACAAATGCGGCGGCTCGTTCACCTTCGCGCATTACATTCTCGTCGTTGAAAACTCGGATGACCTGACAGATTGCATCGGTCTCGCGAATGTTTGCAAGAAATTTATTCCCAAGTCCAGCGCCTTCGGATGCACCCTTAACAATTCCGGCGATATCAACAAAGGAGACAACGGCTGGCAGGATTTTTTCTGAGCCGAAGATTTCGGCAAGTTTAGGAAGGCGGGCATCTGGAACGCCGACCATTCCAACATTTGGCTCGATAGTTGCGAAGGGGTAGTTCGCCGCTAGAACGTTGTTCTTGGTCAGAGCGTTAAAAAGGGTCGATTTGCCCACATTTGGCAGTCCGACAATTCCAATAGAGAGGCTCACAAGGAGTAGAGCCTACGGGGGTTTGTCAGTGCTTCCTGCCACGATACGGGCATGGATGTAATTTTGGGCGTAATAATCGGGCTGGCTGTCGGCGCTCTCATTGGATTTCTCGTCAAAAGTGGGAGATCTAATACGGATTCGGCTGATAATCCACTAATTAAAGATCTTAAATCAGAGTTAGAACGCGAGCGAAATTCGACTGCCGCCGCAACAAAACTAACTGATGAGTTAGAGACGATGAAGAAGACCGTTGAAAAGTTAACTGAGGCCGCTGGTGCCGCAGATCTGCGCCGAGTTCGCGCCGAAACTGAGATTACCGAGCAAGTTAAATCAATGGCTTCACATAATGAAAATTTAGTTAAGCAAACCCGCGCGATTGCCGGCGCTCTTGCAAGCTCTCAAACCCGAGGAAAATTTGGCGAAGCCCATCTTGAAAAATTATTGGAGAGCGCTGGTCTAATTGAGAATGAACATTTCACTAGACAATCTGCATCTGAAAAAATTGGTGACTCTGGCGCTATTCCGGATGTAACAATAAATATGCCTGGTGGCAGCGTTATTTATATTGACTCCAAATTTCCCTTCCAGAGATTTTACGAGGCCTTTGAAACTGAAGATGATGTTCTGCGCAAAGAATTATTGGTTGAACATTCAAAAGATTTGTTGGCCCATATCCAAGCGCTCTCAAAGCGCAATTATGCCGAGCGCGGACCATCACCAGATTTCGTAATACTTTACGCACCAATCGATGCAATCTTCATTGAAGCGGTCAAAGCGATTCCTGACTTCCTTGAAACCTCATTCCGTCTAGGTGTAACAATTGCTACGCCAACATCAATGATGGCGCTACTTCGCACCGTCGGTTATTTGTTTAGTCGAAATCGCGTTGCCGCAAATGCTGAAGAGATTCAGAGTCTGGCAGTTAAGTTCTTGCGCGATGTCTCATCGCTGCACGACAAGATTGTGACTGTTGGCGATCGGTTAAAGAGCACGCTTAAGGCTTACAACGACATGATTCCTACCGCCGAAACTACGGTACTTAGCGCAGCGAAGAAGATGAAGTCTCTCGATGTTTCTGGGAAACCGCTAAAGGCTTTCCCTGAGGTATCCGAAAACTTGCGAGTTCTTGAGAGTAAATTAGCCTTGGATGCGCCAGAAGATTTTATTGAGGTCGAAGAGATTTCAGATGAGGATGACGAGAAATGAGTAACTCCTTGGATGCAGTTAGATCAAAGGCGGTTAAAGGTCGAGGCCTTACCGTGCCCGGTGTGGTTATCCTGCAATCTCTACTTATCTTTATCTTTGAAGTACTTGAATACACAGTTACAAAAGTCGGTTTCTTTACTGGCCTTGCTATTTTAGTTTCATTTCTAGGTGGTCTATACCTTGGACGTCCTGGAACTTCTTTTGCAAACGCTGTAAATCCACCAATCGCCCTCTTATTTTCAACGCTATTTATTATGGCAACAATCGGCGGTACTGGCTTTGCACCTTCGAAGGTTGGGCTCGAACTAATTTCCACTCTATCGGCTGTAGCACCTTGGTTAATCACCGGAGCAGTTATTGCCTGGGCTGCGCACTTTGCACTTTTGCGCAAATATTCACGCCAATAATTACAGTTTTTGCGCTGCTTTTAAATCCTTGCGAAGCTCTGGTGGAATCGAAAACAAGAGATGCTCTTCCATTGCAGTAACAGTCTCAACATCACCATATCCACGCTTTGCTAACTCCTTCAACAAATCTTGAACTAAAATCTCTGGAACTGAAGCGCCACTAGATACGCCAATTACTTCAACTCCATCAAACCATTCATCTTTAACTTCCGCGGCATAATCAATTAGGTAAGCAGCTTTTGTGCCGTATTCAAGGGCAACTTCAACTAGGCGAACTGAGTTTGAAGAGTTCCTAGAACCAACGATTAAAACCAAATCTGCTTTAGGCGAAATCTCTTTTATTGCTACTTGGCGATTCTGAGTTGCATAGCAAATGTCATCACTCGGTGGATCAATCAAATTTGGAAAGCGCTTCTTAAGGGCTGCAACCGTAGTTAACGTTTCATCAACGCTTAGCGTGGTCTGAGAAAGCCAAGCCACTTTATTTTCATCTGGCACTTTTATTTCATCGATACCATCAACGCCATCAACCAAGATAATTCGATCTGGAGCTTCGCCAGCAGTTCCCTCAACTTCTTCGTGACCTTCATGGCCAATTAATAAAATAGTTAAATCGTCAGCTGCAAATCGTTTAACTTCATGATGAACCTTTGTTACAAGCGGACAAGTTGCATCAATAGTTTTTAAATTTCGTTGGGCGGCACTTTCATGAACCGCAGGTGAGACGCCGTGAGCCGAGAAAATAACGGTCTGGCCCTCTGGAACTTCATCATTTTCAGATACAAAAATTGCGCCGCGGGCTTCAAGAGTTGAGACCACATGCTTGTTATGGACGATCTCTTTACGGACATAGACCGGGGCGGCATATAGATCCAGCGCTTTCTCAACGGTGACAACCGCGCGATCAACACCTGCGCAATATCCACGAGGAGCCGCCAGTAAGACCCGTTTTCCCATTTCCCAATCCTAATTGGTAAGCCGATTACTATCGACTCGTGCCAGATCCTTCGCAATCTTCTTTTACTTCCGTGACGCCATTTAGCGTCCGTGCCATATCTGAACGCATCGGTGCCATCGTTGATTCCCTCGACGAGGTCTGGATCGAAGGCGAGCTCTCTGAAATAAATGTAAGGCCCGGTTCGCCAACAATTTTTATGCGCCTTCGAGACACCAGCGCAGATATGAGTATTTCAGTTCGTTGCTTCAAAAACGTATTTGATTCAATTGCACCGCTAGAGCAGAACGCCCGAGTTGTTATTCGCTCAAAGCCAACTTGGTGGACTAAAAATGGTTCGCTCTCATTTAATATTTCCGAGATTCGCCAAGTGGGCGTTGGTGAATTAATGGCACGCCTCGAGGCCCTTAAGAATTTATTAGCAGCGGAAGGTCTCTTTGATTTGGGGCGTAAGAAGCCACTGCCATTTTTACCAAATGTGGTCGGACTGATTTGTGGTCGCAATAGCGATGCCGGAAAAGATGTAGTTGAGAATGCAAAACGTCGTTGGCCAGGTGTGCAATTTGAAATACGTGAAGTCGCAGTTGCAAATGCAGCGGCGGTTTCTGAAGTGAGCGCAGCACTGCTTGATCTTGAAGCTAATCCAAACGTTGATGTAATTATCATTACCAGAGGCGGTGGCTCCTTTGAAGATCTACTTCCATTCTCGGATGAATCTCTTCTCCGCTTAGTCGCTAGTTGCAAAACTCCAATTATTAGTGCAATTGGTCATGAGAAAGATTCACCTCTTCTTGATTTAGTTGCAGATTGGCGCGCTTCTACGCCAACAGATGCCGGAAAACGAGTGGTCCCAGATATGGATGAAGAGTTAGCTCGAATTTCTAATCTACAAGATCGCACTAATCGATTTATCCAAAACCGAATTGATTTTGAAATTTCAAAGATTTCGGGCTTTATGGAGCGCCAAATAATGCGCGAACCCCAAACCATAATTACTACCCGCCTTGAAATCATTAAAGGCTTTGTTGCCCGTTCGCATCGCGCCATGAGCGGCGCACTTGCAATCGCCAAAGAAGAAATTAGCGGCCTTCGAACTCAAGTTCGCACCCTCTCGCCACAAGCAACCTTGGACCGTGGCTATTCGGTAGTCCAGAAGAGCGATGGCTCGGTTGTTCGCACTGCAAGTGAATTAAAGTCCGGCGACAAACTTCGATTGCGATTGGCGCATGGCGAAGTTAACGCAATTACGGAGTAGATTACGAATATGGCTGCAGCTAAAGACCCGAAAAAATTAAGCTATGAAGAAGCCCGCGATGAATTAGCCGAGGTGGTTTCTACCCTCGAGTCTGGCCAATCAACTCTTGAAGAATCGCTAGCGCTCTGGGAGCGCGGTGAAGAGCTTGCAAAGATTTGTCAGCGCTGGCTTGATGGCGCCAAAGCAAAACTTGCAGCAGCAAAGTCAGAATCTGAAAAGTAAATGCCAGAATTTAATTACAGCGATCTTTTGCCAATTGGGCCAGATAAAACTAAGTATCGCTTGGTTTCAACTGAAGGGGTATCAACTTTTTCTGCTGATGGTGCAGAATTCTTAAAAGTCACACCAGAAGCAATAGAGAAGTTAACTGCCGAAGCAATTCACGATATCAATCATTATCTGCGCGAAGAACACTTGGCCCAGCTTGCTTCGATTTTGAAGGATCCAGAGGCATCACCAAATGATCGCTTCGTAGCCCTAGATCTTTTAAAGAATGCGAATATTTCAGCAGGTGGAGTTCTGCCTATGTGTCAGGACACTGGAACTGCGCTAATTATGGGAAAGAAGGGTCAGCGCGTTCTAACTTCCGCCGACGATGCCGAATCAATTTCAAAAGGTGTGTATGACGCATATACAACGCTTAATCTTCGCTATTCACAGTTAGCTCCAATAAATACTTGGGAAGAGAAGAACACCGGAAACAATCTGCCAGCACAGGTAGAAATTTATTCAGATTTCCAGCACTCAGATGAATACAACTTCCTATTCATCGCCAAGGGTGGCGGTAGTGCAAATAAATCATTCCTATATCAAGAGACGAAAGCAGTTTTAAATCCAACTTCATTTATAAATTGGTTAGATGAAAAACTTCGCTCCATCGGCACCGCAGCTTGCCCGCCGTACCACTTAGCAATTGTTATTGGTGGAACCAGCGCAGAGCACACTGTTAAAACCGCAAAGCTTGCCAGCACGCATTACTTAGATGAACTACCTCGAAGTGGAGATGCTAAAACTGGCCATGGTTTTCGCGATGTTGAATTAGAAGCGAAGGTTCTCGAACTAACTCGCACCCTAGGAATTGGCGCTCAATTCGGTGGAAAATATTTCTGTCACGATGTTCGTGTAGTGCGGCTTCCGCGCCATGGCGCATCACTTCCAATTTCGATTGCGGTTTCATGTTCAGCAGATCGCCAGGCCAAGGCCAAGATCACTAAAGAGGGCATCTTCCTTGAGGTTTTAGAGCGCGATCCTGCGCACTTCCTGCCGGATACAACCGATGAACATCTCGACGATAACGTTGTAAATATAGATTTGAATCAGCCAATGGCAGAAGTTCTAAAAGAACTATCTAAGTACCCAATCAAGACTCGCCTCTCCTTAAATGGAACGCTGATTGTGGCTCGCGATTTGGCACATGCCAAGATAAAAGAGCTATTGGATTCCGGTAAAGAACTTCCACAATATTTAAAGGATCACGCCATCTATTACGCAGGTCCGGCCAAAACTCCTGCTGGCTATGCATCTGGTTCATTTGGACCAACAACCGCAGGACGTATGGATTCATATGTCGATCAATTCCAGAAGGCTGGCGCCTCAATGATTATGTTGGCAAAGGGAAATCGCTCTAAAGCGGTTACTGATGCCTGTAAAAATAATGGTGGCTTCTACCTTGGATCTATCGGTGGACCGGCCGCAAGACTTGCTCAAGATTGCATTACTAAGGTCGAGGTTTTGGATTATGAAGAGCTAGGAATGGAAGCGGTTTGGAAGATCGAAGTACGAGATTTTCCAGCATTTATTGTTGTCGACGATAAGGGAAATGATTTCTTTGCCGAGACCTCTAAACCAATAAGTATTGGTAGAGCACCTAATTAATTCTTAAGCCTTTTTTAGTAGTAATTGGAGCGCTGTTTTTTCCAGAGCGCATTACAAGGGGTCTGGTATCTGGCCTTGATATATGACAGCCCCCATTTAATCTGGGTGACCGGGTTGGTCCGCCAATCAGTTGAAATTATCTCCATCTTTATCGCCGGCAACGCTTGTGGAATTCCATGGGCGCCGCTTCGATAATTGTGGGCCCGGAAATTCCAGTGGCTCTCGCCATTCCATAGTTTGGTTAGGCAGGTAAATTGTCTGGTGTTATCCCACTTCTTATATTTAGAGGTCGAACTGGAAATCAATTCTTTGGCAACGCTCTTTGCGCCTTTAGGAGTCTTGGCCATTTCAACTTGGCGAGCGGCGAGCGAAACTAGCGCGATTGCACTGGCATCTACCGAGGCCACGCCATTTAGATCAAGAGTGATTCCATTTTCGGAAGGGGCTGGGTTTTCCGGAGCGACAGTCAGGGCCGGCAAGTTATCTGGAACTGAGACAAATTGGTCGAAATTACCTTGAGCGTACGTTGTATCTACAGACCCAATAAAGACAATAAAGAAGGCGGTGCTAAGAACCAGCCTGGTCGATCTAAAAATCTTGTTCATGTCACCCCTCCTTTCTCACCTATCAATTAAATTCCCGCCTTTTCGGGCAAGAAGCACCCGCCCGACATGGGCTAGTGACTTGGGGGAAGGACAAAACCATCGCATCCGAGAAGAGCTCGGGCAAATTTAAAGGCGTGTGAGTCGCAAAAAAGATAATAATCACAGTAAAGGGGCTATCTAAAAGTGCAGGTCAGATAGAGTGATGTCCGATATATCAGTTATGTCCGTTACCTAATTTTGCTGGCTTTTTACTGGCTGAAGTTGACTGGCTCCTCCAGCATTTCAGTCACCAAGGCGGCAATTGGCGAGCGCTCTGACCTGGTCAGAGTGATGTGGGCGAAGAGTGGATGACCTTTTAGGGACTCGACAACGGCGACGACACCGTCATGACGCCCAACTCGCAAGTTATCTCGCTGTGCGACATCGTGCGTCAGGATCACTCTGGAGTTTTGGCCGATTCGAGAGAGAACTGTTAACAGAACTCCTCGCTCTAGCGACTGGGCTTCATCAACAATGACGTAAGAGTCGTGAAGCGAGCGACCACGGATGTGGGTAAGGGGCAGAACTTCGATTAGTCCGCGATCAATAATTTCATCTATGACCTGTTGGCTGACCAGGGCGCCCAAAGTATCGAAGACTGCTTGGGCCCAAGGCGACATCTTCTCGTTCTCACTTCCTGGAAGGTAGCCAAGCTCTTGGCCGCCGACGGCATAAAGCGGGCGGAAGATTACAACTTTCTTATGTTGGCGCTTTTCTAGTACCGCTTCCAAGCCAGCGCTAAGTGCAAGCGCGCTCTTTCCGGTTCCAGCCCGACCGCCCAATGAAACTATTCCTACGTCATAATCTAAAAGTAGGTCTAGTGCGACTCGCTGTTCGGCGCTTCGGCCATGGAGACCAAAAGCGGAGCGATCCCCCCGAACTAGTTGCAGCGATTTATCTGGAGTTACTCTGGCAAGTGCACTTCCCTTATCGGAGTGAAGAACAATTCCGGTATGGCATGGAAACTCTTTCCCCAAATCATGAGCGACCTTGCCAACTTCATACAACGAATCAATAACGTTGCCGGCAACGCTTCCCTCAACCATTCCAGTCCAGCCACTTGTTAGCGCTAGTTCGGCCCGGTACTCCTCAGATTTAACGCCAACCGATGAGGCCTTAACTCGAAGCGGTAGATCCTTTGTAACTAGAACGACATCTCTTGATTCAGCCATCATATTTCTGGCGATCGAAAGGATTCGAGAGTCATTTGAGCCATCTCGCAAGAAGCCAGATGGCAGCGAAGAGGAATCAGAGTGATTTAATTCGACTCTAAGGGTGCCACCTAAATCATTTAACTTAATATCTTCATCTAGCCGCCCGTGATCAATCCGCAGATCATCAAGGGTGCGAAGAGCGGCGCGGGCAAAGTAACCAAGTTCAGGATGGTCGCGCTTTGTTTCTAACTCACCAATTACTGTGATTGGGATAATTACTTCATGTTCGGCAAATCTCGTAAGTGCCACGGGGTCTGCGAGCAAGACGCTGGTATCTAATACATAGGTCATGCGCGGATTACGTGCGGAATCGGCCAATTGGCGCTCGCATTCTGTTTAGTTTTTATTAGGGGTACTTATGGCTAAAAGGTAAAACCTTGCGCCTATAGAACCCTTGCGACACGCTTAATTAAAAATGAATTACTTACCAAATCTTCGGTTGCGTTGTGAAAAGGCGCGAAGGGCGCGAAGGAAATCAATTCGGCGAAAATCTGGCCAATAGGCCTCACAAAAATAGAACTCTGAGTGGGCGCTCTGCCAAAGCAAGAAGCCACCAAGGCGTTGTTCCCCAGAAGTACGGATTACTAGATCTGGATCAGGTAACCCTGCCGTATACAAATGGCGGCTTATTTCATCAACGTTGATTGAGTTAGCAATCTCAGATGCGCTCTTCCCGGAATTTGCAGGTGAGTTAATTAGAGATTTAACGGCATCTGCAATCTCACTTCGCCCGCCATATCCGATGGCCACATTTATGACGACGCCTTTAATTCCCTTGGTCTTGGCCGCAATATCGGTTAATTGCGCCGCTAGCTCTTTTGGCAGGAGCTCCATGGAACCTACTGGTCGGATTTCCCACCGTCTGCGATTAGCTAAATCATTAACGGTGTCACCGATTATTTTGAGAAGTGGTTCCAGTTCCTCGGCTGGCCTAGTTAGATTCTGATTCGATAAAAGCCAGATAGTTAAGACTTCAACCTTGCTCTCTTCACACCAATCAAGTAGATCAATAATTTTCTCGGCCCCAGCTTTATGGCCCCGGGAGCTTGAGATATCTCCATCGGTTGCCGGGTTCGCCTTTGACCATCTGCGATTGCCATCGAGAATAACTCCGATATGACGCGGGGTTTGTGCAAAGTCTAACTTAGAGAAAATCCGACGTTCATAGAGCGGATATAGGACCGATTTAATTACGGGCTTTATTAGCCCCTTAATTGAATTAGCCATGAAGTTAAATTATGGAACTTAATTAAGCGCTTTAAATTCTTTGACTGCGCGGCGTTCTGCAACAAAAGATGCGATGGGAAGCGTTCCGGCAAGTATCAAGAGGATGGTGCTAGCCAGCGATTTGCGAGCCTTTATGCAGTAATGGAAGGCCGCTAAAACATAAATCGGATAGGTAAATCCATGAAGGAGTGAGATCCAACTTAGGTATTGATATGCATCTTTGAAAATTAGGTAATGCGTAGGAACATTCACGAACCAGAGTAGTAGTGACATAACACCGGCATAAATAGCCATGATTCGAAAGCGGGTCATCGCTCCATTGAGTGCGGCCTGGCGTGGGTTTAATTGGTTCATGTCCGAACTTTACCGCCACTTTCTCGCTCTTTCATCGAATTATAGAAAGGCGCGAGCAGAACTAAGAGCGCCATTAACCACCAGACAAAGACATACGAGATGTGCTGCCAATAGTTTCCAGGAACTTTTGATTTAAGTTGTGGCGCTGGAACTCTGGTCGTCAATATCTCTTGCCCGAATTTCGTCGCTTCTGAGGTAGCGATTATGAAGCCATCGAAAAGCTCTAAATTACTTCTGCTAACAATTAATGCAGGATCAATCCTGGAGAGTTCGCCATTAATTGCTCGGGTTGCATCTGAAGTCTGTCTTGGATAAAGCCGACCGTTAACTTTTACTTCACCAATAATTTCTTGTTCTTCCAAACTTTCGATACCGCGCACAATCAATATTCCGCGATTGCTAGGAAGTTCCAGCAATCTAACTTCTAGATTTACAATTGACTTTTTATCCCCTGAAGTTATTGGCTGTTTCGGTGCGAGAAAAGTTTCTCGATATTTTCCAGAAACGCTAACTAAGCGATTGATTGCATCAGGGGTTAAATTTGAACCAGTCGCTGCTATTTTTTCTAGCGAAATTCGAGCGCTATCTGGAACAATTTGCTTTGCAATCTTTACATCATGGGCCCGGTTTAATTGCCAATTACCTAGCCCCATGAAAGTTATGGAAATTAAGAGGGCCGCAACAAGTTGGGCGATAAAACCTTTACTGATCTTCATTGCTGTCGGATGAGCGGTCGGACAATTTTTTAAATCTGCGATAGAAGTTCACGAGAAGTAAAGTAACCGCCGTTGCCAGAATTATCATTGTTATCGAGCCTGCAATTCCGACATCGATCGTTGTTCTACCGTTCATGTGCAGATTGTATTGAGAATACGTAGACTTGTACCTATGACCGAGCCGTTTCAAAGTGACCCATATTTAAGAAATCGTTATGGGATTGCCGAGCACCGTTCTCCTAAGTGGCTTCTCACCGCTATCGCCTTTGCAGTTATTGGTGGTGCTTGGTTGATTTGGACCGCAAACCATTTCTCTAATCCAGAGATTAAATCAACTCTTATCTCCTTTAGAGAAGTAGATGCAAAGAGCATTGAGATTCGCTACTCAGTCGAGATTAAGAACCCAAAGAGTGAAGTTATCTGCAGATTGAGCGCCCGAGATTATGGCTTAAATATTGTTGGCCAGATTGATGATCCAATCCCGAAAGGCGTCACGAATACGACGCGAATTGTTCAAATCCCTACGCGTCTTGCTGCAGTAAATGCCAAGGTCGAATCCTGCACGACTATCTAAATATGATTTAAGTTGTAAACTCCTCGCCTTATGGCTATTGAACCTACACAGACCTGGCTTACCCAAGAGGCTGCTGACCGCCTTGCTGCGGAATTAGCAGAACTTGAAGGGCCGCGTCGTGCTGACATTATTAAGAAGATTGAAGCTGCGCGCGCCGAGGGCGACCTGAAGGAAAATGGCGGATACCACGCAGCAAAAGATGAACAAGGAAAGACTGAAGCCAGAATTCGTCAACTAAAGCACATGTTAGAAAATGCACATATCGGAAATCCACCAGTTGGTGAATCAGGCGTTGTTGGACTTGGCATGTTGGTAACAGTTGATATTGCTGGCGATGAGATGAAATTCCTTCTTGGTTCACGAGAAATTGCTAGTGGCGATGTCGATGTTTATAGCGAAAAGTCACCACTTGGAGCCGCAGTCCTTGGCGCAAAGATTGGCGAAACGGTTACCTACACAGCGCCGAATGGCCGTGAGATAAGCGTTGCAGTTCTAGAAGCGCAGAACTTCTTTTAATCCGCTACTTACTTACTCTTACATATTTACGCACGCTAATCGGTGCAAAAATCGCAACAAGTAAGAACATGTAAATAAGCGACATCAAAATTGGATTCTGACTTGGCCAAGAATTAGCCGTCGCGCCAAAAACATTTTCAGTGCCAAAGAGTTCGCGACAAGCGGCTACCATCGTTGAGACCGGATTCCATTCGGCAAAATATTGCAAAATCTTTGGCATCCCTGTTGTTGGTGCGAAAGCATTTGATAAGAAGGTCAGTGGAAATACCGTCATAAAAACTAAATTTTGGGCAACGCGCTCTTCGCGAACCGAGAGTCCAATTATTACTCCGATCCAAGACATCGAATATCCAAAGGCGAGTAGGAATAAGAAGCCGAGGAAAATTTTTATAGGGCCACTGCTTGGACGCCAACCAACTAGAAAGCCAACTAAGCCCATAACAATTAGCGTTACAACATTCTGCAAGGTGTCGCCAACGGTGCGACCAATTACAACGGCAGAACGAGAGATAGGAAGAGATCTAAAGCGATCTATCAAACCTTTCTGCATATCTGCAGCGAGCCCAACTGCAGTAGCGGCAAGGGTAAATGCAACAGTTTGAACGAAGATTCCAGGCATTAAAAGTTGAACATAACCACCTTCAACACCAGAATCGATAGCACCACCAAATACATAGCGAAATAGAAGTACAAACATCGCTGGCTGGATGGTTGCAAAGATTAGAACTTCAGGGATTCGAATCATCTGAAGCAGTTGGCGCTTAGTTATAACAAGGAAATCACTTACGCTTTGCAGCATTTTTTCCTCCTACTTCAAGTCCAACAACTACTTCGGCAACATGCCCAGTCAGTGAAATAAATACATCATCTAGCGATGGTCGCTTAAGTCCAATATCGAGTGGATGAATCTTCGCTTCATCAAGCAGACGAAGAACTTGAATCAAAGATGCGCTGCCATTGCTCACTGGGGCTGAAATTTTTCGAATTCCATGATCAACGCTCGGCTTCACTCCCGTAACTTGTTCAACTAATCTTGTGGCATCAGCAATTTGATTTGCTTCAACAGTAATTTCTAGGCGCTCACCACCAACTTGGTTCTTCAATTCATCTGCAGATCCACGAGCAATAACTTTCCCAGAATCGATTACTGCAATTGAATCTGCGAGTTGGTCGGCTTCCTCTAAATATTGGGTCGTTAAAAGCAAAGTAACGCCGCCTTTAACAAGTTCATCAATGACGCCCCACATCTCCATGCGACCACGGGGATCGAGTCCTGTAGTCGGTTCGTCAAGAAAAAGTACTTTTGGTTTTACTATCAACGATGCGGCTAAATCCAAACGTCTGCGCATGCCACCAGAGTAAGTTCTAATTGGGCGACGAGCCGCATCGGTTAGTGAAAACTGTTCAAGTAACTCTTCTGCACGTTTTTTCGCGCCACTTGAATTCAAGTGATACAACCGGCCAAACATAGTTAAGTTATCCCAACCAGTTAACGTTTCATCTAGCGCCGCATATTGGCCTGATAGCCCAATAACTTTTCGAACTTCATCAGGGTGTTTTAAAACATCAATTCCTGCGACTGTTGCACTTCCAGAATCTGGTGTTAACAGCGTTGCAAGTACGCGAACAGTCGTCGTTTTTCCAGATCCATTTGGTCCAAGGAGGCCAAGAACTGTGCCCTCTTCGACATCAAGGCTTAGGCCATCGAGGGCCTTAACCCCGCCTTTTCCATATGATTTAACTAACTCTTGGGCAACAATGCTCTTCATATGCCTACCTTAATACTCTACTTATATTGATGCGTAGTAACCTTGCGCTCATGTCTAATGAATCTAAAAAAAATCACACTGCCCCGAAACCTCTAACGCATAAAGAAATTATGTTCGTCCTCAGCGGACTCATGGTCGGAATGTTGCTCGCCGCCCTTGACCAGACAATTGTGTCAACCGCACTAAAGCGCATCGTCGAAGATTTCGATGGCCTCGCCCATTACACCTGGGTTGTTACCGCCTATCTCTTAACTTCAACTGCATCGACTCCGCTATATGGAAAAATCTCAGATCTTTATGGTCGCCGCCCAGTATTCCAATTCGCAATCATTACCTTCCTTATTGGATCCTTTGCTGCAGGTGCTGCATCAAGCATGACTCAACTAATTGCCTTCCGTGCAATTCAAGGACTTGGCGCAGGTGGCTTAATGTCACTTACCTTCGTAATCATCGGGGATTTAGTTTCACCTCGCGAACGCGGAAAGTATCAAGGTTATTTCGGAGCAGTTTGGGGACTCTCATCTGTTGCTGGTCCACTTCTTGGTGGATATTTCTCAGATCATGCACAAATTCTCGGCGTTACAGGCTGGCGTTGGATTTTCTACATCAACTTACCTTTCGGAATTGCCGCACTAATTATTACCTCGATTTCACTTCATATTCCTAAGGTTAAACGTGAACATAAAATTGATTATCTTGGTGCGCTACTTCTAGTAACGGGCGTCTCTGCTCTTCTTCTAGGAATCTCGGTCTATGGGCCGCAAGATGGTTGGACAACATCGAAAACAATTACCTCACTATCAATTGCTCTGGTATTAGTTCTTCTTTTCCTATTCCAAGAGAGCCGTACTCAGGAGCCAATTTTGCCACTTACACTCTTCAAGAATCACACTTTCACCATTACCTCAATTCTTGGCTTCATTATCGGTGCCGGCATGTTCGGTGCAATCGTTATGTTGCCGCTCTATTTACAAGTTGTTAAGGGCGATTCCGCAACATCTGCTGGTTTGAAATTGATTCCATTTATGATTGGTATCGTTTCAATGTCTATTACAAGCGGAAAGTTGATTTCAAAACACGGGCACTACAAGCGCTATCCAATAATCGGACTTGCACTTATGACTGTTGGAATCACACTTCTCTCAACACTTACTGAAAACACACCTTTCTGGAAGCTATCAATCTATGCAGTCCTAATTGGTGCTGGACTCGGTTTCTCAATGCAGACCATTGTTATTGCGCTTCAAAACTCAGTTGAATTCAAGGATATGGGCGTTGCTACAAGTGCCAATACTTTCTTCCGTTCTATCGGTGCAACTATCGGAGTCGCGCTATTTGGAACGGTATATGCCAGCCAGTTAACTCATAACTTGCCAATTGAGATCGCAAAGCTAAAGGCCAGTAATCCTGCAGCCCTAGTTGGTGCTACACCTGAAAAATTTGCCGCACTCAAAGAGAACACGGCTGTTCTTCAAACCTTCACACCAGAACTACAAGCTGGAATTGTTCATGCATTTGTGAACTCTTTCCACACCGTCTTTTTAACGGCTGCACCTATCACCGCAGTTGGATTCTTAGTCGCCTTCTTACTCCGTGAAACTCCCCTTCGTACAGGTGCAGCGCACCATGCAGCGAAAGAAGAGGCCGCGGGCGAGGCAATTGCTTAATAAAAAAAGTTCTAAAGCGCTACTACCGAGAGAAGTTTATGTTCTCTCGGTAGTAGCTTTTTTTGTTGCACTTGGCTACGGAATGATCATTCCCGCGATTCCACTTTTTGCTAAAACCTTTGAGGTAAATAATGCCCAAATTGGTGCAATTATTTCTGCTTTTGCTCTGGCACGATTTGCGATGGGGCTGCCCGCTGGAAAGTTAATTGATTTATTTGGTGAGCGACGCGTTCAAACTACTGGACTACTAATTGTTGCTATTTCTACTTTCGCATCTGGCCTTGCTAATTCTTACTGGCAATTACTAACTTATCGCGCACTTGGTGGAATCGGCTCTGTAATGTTCTCGGTTTCAGCGAGCTCGCTTTTAATGAGATCCGTAGACGATTCAATTCGTGGACGTGCACAGTCCACATTTAACGGTGGATTTCTTATCGGAGGTATTGCCGGCCCCGCAGTTGGCGGAATCCTTTCAATTATTTCGCTACGTGTTCCATTCTTTGCCTACGCATTCACACTTATCTGCGCAGCTTTTGTTACATCATTCTTTTTGGCCGAGAACCAACTTGGTAAATCAATAACAAATAACCAAGATCCTTCTGACCGAATTCTTTTGAGAGATGCACTTAAGAGTTATCCGTATATCGCTGCGATGGCGATTTCTTTCTTATCTAATTGGGTTCTCTTCGGGCTTCGAAACTCCATTCTTCCGCTCTTTGCTAAAGAAAATCTTGGTGCATCAAACACAACCCTTGGCCTCGGTTTTACTATCGCTGCTGTCGTACAAGGTATTGCTCTTGTTTATGTTGGGAAGCTCTCAGATTTTCGAGGTCGCAAATTTGCTCTAATGCTTGGTTCATTCACACTTCTATCTGGTGTGGCAACAATAATTATTTCTTCGCACTGGTGGTATTACTTCCTTGCAATGGTCTTCTTCGGAATTGGTGGCGCCTTCGAGGGAACTGCTGCATCTGCAGTGGTTGGTGACTTATTCGGTGGCAAGGGTGGCCGCGTAATTGCGTTATTCCAGATGGCCGGAGATTTTGGAAATATCGTCAGCCCAGTTCTTCTTGGCTGGTTAGTAGATGCTCATTCTTATCGCCCAGCATTCATAGCAACAGCAGCAGTGTTTTCATTAACACTGCTGCTGTCAGCAAAGATGCCAGAGACTAGAAAGCTAAATAGCTAATTAGTCACGACGAAGAATTGAGATTAAACGCAATACTTCTAGGTAAAGCCAGACCACTGTAACCATTAGTGCAAAACCAGCGCGCCATGATTGTTCTTGTGGTGCGCCACTAGCGATCATCTTTTCGATCTGATCGAAATCTAGAACGAGGAAGAATGTTGCAAGTGCTACGCCGCCAACTGCAAGCAGTGGACCAAAGCCAGAAAGTCCGTAGAGGCCCATTCCATTACCAAGTCCGAAGAATGATCCAATGAAAGAACCAACAGCAAGAATCAAATAACCAAAAAGCGCGCCCATAAGTACACGAGTGAACTTAGGGGTTACACGAATTCTCTTGCTCTTGTATGCCCACAACACTCCAGCGATTGCAGCCATCGTTGCAACAAGCGCTTGTCCAACAATTCCGTCATAGGCCGCTTCATACATTTGGCTAAGTGTTCCGAGTGCTAAACCTTGAAGCGCAGCATAAGTGATTGTTAGAGCTGGCTTAACTTTCTGTGAAAACGAAAGATATAGACCAAGTCCCATTGCGCCGAGGAAACCAATTAGAAGTGCGCCGCCACCAAGTTTTAGCGTCCATGCAACACTTCCTACGCCAACTAGAACAGCAAATAGAAGTGCGGTACGAGCTACAACATCATCAATAGTCATACGTCCTGTGCGAATTGAAGAGGCAGCAGGTGCGTTATAAAGATCATTTAATTCTTCTGTTGATGGGGCAACAATTGTTCCGCCACGATTTTCGATAGCGGCATATCCGCGTTTGAAAACTGGGTTCGAACTCTGCATTATTTCTCCTGTTAGCTAGTCGGTCGGATTGGATAAATCCGTGCATTAAGAATAAACGGATTTTTAGAGTTGGCTATTCCAGCCGCCCGGAGCGGGGCGTAATTCCACGCTCACAAACTTAAAGTTCCCTTAAAGTTACTAAAGAGAGCGACTCTTAGTCAGCAATTGGTACGCCAGTTATCCGAACTCTTGGGTAATAGCCTGGGTCCCCGGTGATTCCTCCGTCAAAGAAATCGTAGGAATCACCAGTACCTTGATATGGAGTCCAGTTTCCCGTTGCATTGTCTACGCCACCAAATCTGTACCAGACGGTTGTTGGCGAACTCAAATTACCGAATTTGAACCAATATGTAGAAGCACTTGGGATTGAAACCGAGCCAGTGAAAGTTGCAACGTTATCAGATCCAGAACTCACAATGCTCGAGTATGTCAATGTGCCCAGTTTGCGCGAATCACTATTTGGTTCCAAAGATCCATCGCTGTAGAAATCAACTGTAGAACCAGAAAGATCCCCGCCCAACAGTGATCCCAATTGTAATTCAACCTTAGTAACAGTTGCCGGACTGCTAGATTGAACCTTGAAAGCAATCCATTGAGTTGCGCCACTTGTTAATTGCCAGTTATCAAACCAACCATTGTAATTTTCAACTGCGTTGTCCATTAACACGGTTGTAGAACTTGACGTTGGGAATACTCCAGAGTTTGGATTTACTGAACTCTCAATTGTTATGCGATCAACGCTTCCGGCAAATGCGGCATCGCTAGGCACGCAATCTGTCCAATCAATTGTTACTGAGTTGTTATTTGAAATACCTGTGACTTGATTATCTAAACGCATGCAACTATCAACAGATGTCCAATCACCATTGACAATAAATCCAAATTCGAAAGAGTCTTCGTTAGGGGCCGCTGGCCAATACAGCGGTTCATCGTTTCCATTCATATATGCGCGCACCTTGAAGGTAACGCCAGAACAGTTATCACTAACTCCAGAAACACTTAGGGATGAGAAATAGAAAGTTGACTCGGCGCCATAATATTCATAGCTTCCATTAAAGAAAGTCGAGGCAGGAGTCAACGTGATTCCATCACTGTCGCAAGCGGTTGTCTGAGCAACGCCTTGACCGAATTCAACAGGTGCACCACCGTTTAGATTTATGCTCGCAGCTAAGGTTGAACCGAGTGCGATTACACCGACAAGTGCTCCGATGCCAACGAGGATTGCGAGAGACTTCTTTTCTCCGCTGCGTTTAGGCTCAGATTTATTGAAATTCAAAAGTGACATAGTGGAAATTTTATAATCCGTAGTGACAAGTTTCAACTCAAACTTTCTCTATCGACCCCGATTTTGAGTAAAAACCGAACATCAATATCCGAATACGCCCTTTGTATTATCGAATAGGGCGCTGGCAGTGCTTTGGGAAATGGCTTTGTTATAGACCAAGAATCTGCTCCACCAGAAATCACTTAATTGTTCAATGTTGCCAATCGGGCTGGCAGATCCCCCGAGTCCATAATACAAATCATTCCCATATGACACGGAATCATTTTGATTAACTGCGGCAGTGCCAACAACGTTTCCATCTTGATACCCAGTTAGCGTAGTTCCGTCATAGGTAAATCCAACTAGATGCCAGTTGCCATCCAAAATATTGGTGCTTCCAATGACATCTGGAAAATGATCTTGTGAAAAATTCCAAAGCCTGAAGTTTATATATCCGTTAACAATTTCAATTTGTGAGTCATTCCACCCATGACTTGTGTCTCCGTACTCCACAACGACATTTCCATCAGAAATAGGTTTGATCCAAATAAAAAGTGATTTATCTAATCTGTATGGATTCAAGAAGAAACTACTTAGGTCCTCAGTTTCAGCAATATTGCCCGGGCCACCAGAATTCAAATGGAGTTGGCCGCCGTTCGCACTTGAAAATTCTGGCGTACCATTTTGGAGATTTAAGCGTGGGCCGCCTTGTGAATTGCTAATGAAAGTTGTGTACTGGTCAACAGAAACTGTAGCAAGATTGTAATCAGCGATTAATCCATCAGCAATTTGCCCAGTTGCAACACCGCTACTCTCAATTGTTATTTGATATACCGACTCGGCATCGATAGATGGTGAGTCAAAAGTTAACTTCACTGAACCATCGGATTCACCTTCTGTTCCATTTCCATCGGTATTTCCATCTGGACTTGAGAAGTTGCCACCCATATCTAGCACGATCGAATAGCTTGGAGTAAGTAGGTTTCCACCTGAGTCATAGGACTTTATGGTGAAGCTCTTTCCAGCACATCCTTTATCTGTTACATCTGTTTGAGTAGTTCCATCTAGATCAGAGAGCGTAATTGCAGTGAATTTAAAGCCACTCTCTTCATCATTAGAGAAAGAAGAAATGGGAGTCAGTTTGACTTGGTCGTCACAGGCCGTTGTTTGAGTTACACCTTGACCGAATTCAACTGGGCCACCACCATTTAAACTTATACTTGCGGCAAGAGTTGATCCGAGTGCGATTGTTGCAACGAGTGCGCCGATTCCTAAAACTAATTTAAAGGGCTTCTTTGAACCAGTGCGCGAAGAACCTGAGGGCTCAAAACCTAGAAGCGACATAGGTATAAGGTTAATGTGTATTTAAAGGTTATATAACTCTCTGAATCGATACTTTATGCACGAAGTTAAGTAGCAATTACTCAATTTGGTGCCCCCGGTCGGACTCGAACCGACACTGGAAGGATTTTAAGTCCTGGCTCGAATTTTTGAAATTTAAAAATATAATAGATGAATTGGTTAATAGACGAAGGGCTAAAAAGCCCGAACTGGCCGGACGTAGTAGGATTCGGTCTTACCGTAGTTGCCCGTGTAATGGCCACCATTAGGGAAGGACTGGAGCCACGCGAAGGTCGCACCGCTCTCAGACGAGGAGTAGTAGGTCCAAGCTATGAATCCTCCAAGATCATTTGCAGTTCCAGTTTTTAAGTTACCACTGCTATCACAAGCCACTTTTGGATCACCTGTTGTTTGGCCACTTGCATATTTACATAATTCGTTTAGTTCATTCATTGAAGGAATAAACCATTGGCCGGGGGCAGAGCCTCCTGCGTAGGCAAGCACTTTGGCTTGGGCGGCAGATGTAGCACCAGCAACTTTCATCACACTGGTGTTGTAAAAACCTTTGCCGATCTGCCAGTTGGCTTTTTGATCTGAAGAAAAACCTTCGTTATTTCCATTTTGTAAATCTTGCCCAGTGGCGACAGAATCATTGCTCGACCATTGATAATAAGTGTCAATTTCAACGATTGCTCCCGCACTTTGCCAGGTGGCAGGTGCAACCTCAAGATATTTGCATTGCGTATCGCAGGTAGAGCCAGTCGAGGTGAAGAAGTTGGCTGAGACATAGTAAACAATTCCCCCACCAGGTCCACGCTCACCGACTGAATAAGTTACTGGGGTTGATTCTGTTGAATCTTTGCTCTCAATTGTTATTCGATCAACATCTTGCGCTGATGCCAGTGCCGCACTTGCTGGTGGACCTGCGGTAACCATAGTTACTTTGAAACCAGTCGACACATCTTCAATATCGTCTGAAAGCAAGCCTGCCTCAACCAAGCTAAAGCTTCCTTCAGTATCTAGTACTTGGACTTCGCTAAATGGCTCAGATACTCCATCAGTTGCGTAGAGATCGAGTGGTGAATTATCGCTATTGCTATAGGCCTTAATTGTGAAGGTCTTGCCATAACAGGAAGCTGAAATACCAGTAACTGAGAATGAGGTAAATAGGAAATCAGCACTTTCCTCATCATTAACAAATGTTGAGAAAGGAGTAATAGTTACTTCATCATCACAGGAAGTTGTCTGGGTTACACCTTGACCAAATTCAACAGGCGCGCCAGAATTTAAATTAATGCTTGCGGCAAGAGTTGATCCGAGTGCGATTGATCCGACGAGGGCACCGATTCCTAAAACTAATTTCAGGCTCTTCTTTCCACCCTTTGGCTCACGGCCTGAGGGCTCAAAATTGAGAAGTGACATAGCGACAAGGTTAGAGTGTATTTAGGGATTACATAACTCCCGTGAGGTCTACTTACTGAACAAACAGTCGGATTTGAGTAAAAACCGATGATGACAATTCAGAATCAGGTGGTTTTAATTTGGTGCCCCCGGTCGGACTCGAACCGACACTGGAAGGATTTTAAGTCCTCTGTCTCTGCCATTGGACTACGGGGGCGAAGGTAGTGCGAGCAGTCTACTAGGCGTAAAAAGTAGATTTGCACACCCCTTCAAGCCTTGAATCCAACCATAGATTCAAAATGTGTATCCATTTTGTATCCACGCTAAAAGTCAACTTCATATCACTCTCCACAATGGCATTCGCCATTGGTATTTGAAATGGAATTGATATGGCAAAGAAAGCAAATGGTCAGGGTTATACATTTAAAGTAGGCAGTTCTTTCAGAACTGTTATTAAACATAATGGTTATGTTGTTACTGCAATGGCAAGAACTGCTCAAGAGTCTAGGCAATTGGCTAAAGCCAAACTCTCCCAACTACCGAGCATAAAGCGAACTCAAGATTCTGAAAGTCTTGAGAAATTAAAGTTGGCTGATTACTTATTAAATTGGTTAGATAACGAACACAAACACAACATTGCCCATTCAACCTACAAGCGCTACCGCTCCCTAACTATGAATCACATAAATCCGTCAATAGGCAATTATCAAATTGGAAAGTTGACTCCAAAAATAATCACTTGGTTTCTGTCCCAGATGAGAAATTCTGGGCAAAGTGTTCGCTCTCTACAACAGGCAAGAGCCCTGCTTTCAATTGCTTTAGGCGAAGCAGAGAACTTAGGTTCTATTCAGTCCAACCCAGTTAGAAAAGTTAAGAACCCTCAGGGCGCAGAGCGCCAAATTAGCCCACTAACTCTGGAAGAAGTAAAGAGATTACTTAAAACTTATGAAGGAACTTATCTATCTGCCCGATTACATCTGGCACTTATATGTGGTTTGAGGCAGGGAGAAGCGCTGGGTTTGCGTTGGCAAGATGTTGATTTAGAGACTGGGCTAATTCAAATTAGAACTCAGATTCAAATTATTGATGGGAAACAAGCATTTTCAAGTCTTAAGACAGAACGCTCTAGAAGAAGCCTGGTTCTTACCGAGTCAACTAGAAACGCATTGCTTGCCCATAAGAATCTTGTTGGAGAAATGTTTGTTAAGGCTGATGGTGGTTGGGAAGATTGGGATTTAGTTTTCCCTAGAAATAATGGAACACCACGTTCTGCCCAAACTGATTATGACGAGTGGCAGAAAGCGCTAAAACTCTGCGGGGTTGCCCCTAAAAGGCTTCACGATGCCCGCCATACCGCTGCAACTCTTATGTATTCCCAAGGAATAGGAATTGAAACTATCAGTAGGTCGCTTGGACATTCTTCAAGTGCCATTACTTCTCGTCTTTATGTCCATTCGGCAGAAGAACCGTTAAGAATAGCGGCGTCTGCCCTTGACGCAGTGCTTGATTAAAGTGCGAATAAGTTGACACGCCCTAGATGCTAAGTTTGCAAGTATCGAAAAGTAGGAATAAATTAGAACTCTAATGGCGAATGCGACAACTTTGCCCACTGTCGGAACTGGTCGTTCACAGACCCATCAGAAATGGTGAATCCATATTTTTGCAGTATTGAAACTGGAGAGGGTTCCTAGAAGTTCGTTCTTGAATGCGATTAAGTTCCATAAGTAATCATTCCTGGGTAGACTCAGTATCCTGGCAAAGCACCTTTTTGGTTGAGCCAGTTTTCGCACAGGTTGGTCCATTAATCACTTAAATCTTGAGTGCTCTTTTGCGACCCATATTCCAATTAATTATTGCTGAATTACTACTTCACGAAAAGGAGCATTTGTAATGCAAGAAAATTTAATTAAGTCTGTCTGGATTGATGAAAAAACTGATGAACCTACTCCCTGGATTATTGACGGACTGGTTTGTCCTTGGTTAACACTTTTGTCAGGACAACCTAAGCACGGTAAGACAACTTTGGCAGGACACATTGTGAACTCACTGTTAAACGGCACACCTCTATTCAATAAGGAGGTTAACCAGGGGGCTCACAAAGTAGCCTGGATGGGATATGACGGTGGTTGGAAAGAAGAATTAAGAGAAAGGCTAGAGACTTCGGCGAATCGGAACATCATTTTATATGACCCAATTCGCAGCCTTGATGATTCATTGTGGTGGCAACTTGCTTTGGATATGCAAGAGAAAGGCATAACCCTATTTGTCCTGGACCATCTATACGGTATGGCTGGAAATCTTGGACTAAATGATGCAAACAACTTCGCTTTGTTAGCAAACTTATTAAGACCAATCTATGAAGATTTTGGTATAGCAGTGCTTGTATTGGCGCAAGCAGGTAAGGGTGAAGGTAGTAGAGGTAGGGCAGCGCATTCAGTTGCCCTTGAAGGAGAAGCGAGGTGTCTGTTACGTCTTTACCAAAAAGGTGCCAACGGTTCACGCCGTTTAGACATATCTTCAAACTCAAGAGGCGATGAATCTCTCCGAATAGTTCTGACACCATTTGAAGTAGGGAGTAAAGAAATTCAAATTAAGGAGCAAGATAAAGCCACTGAGAGAAATAGTCCTGACCTGGTTAGGCAACTACTTCGTGATTGCAATCCAGAAGAAATGAAGAATTGGTCCAGTGTTGGTAGAGAACTCCATCGGTTAGGTTTTAGTGCGAATGCAAAAGCAGGACGTTCTATGGCTAAGCGATTTGGAATTCAAGGCTTACTTAAAACTCAAGGTAAGAAAATTGTGGCGGGAGATTCCTTAGTAATTAGAGAGGTTGCTTAAGGGTGTATTTAATGTACGGGTGTATTCCTACCCTCTTACTACGTAATTCACCCACCTGGAATACATCATTCCCCGTAGGGGAAGGATTGAGGATGGATATATAAATTAAACATCCGCCTACGCTTTTGGGCTTCGGCGAATCTAAATGAGCGGAAGTCCAAAAGCATAGTAATTTAACGATTTCACAATTAACTAACAATAGATTTAACAAGGCGCCTGGCTCCAAAGCCAGGTGAAAAGTGATTGATTTACATTGATTTTAAATGGAATCAAAGTGCCATTAACCTGAGTTAATCAGTTAACAGATAGGGGGCGGCAGACTGACTGCCTAGGATGAATTAAGCAATTGCCAATTACTTTGCCATCTACTGCCATCAGGTGCTTCTACCGTCCAGGCAATTGGATTAATCGGACCACCAACCGCCCCCACTCCCCACACTTCAGGAACACCACGATTTCCATAAGTTACAGACCAGAGTGCAGGATTTAGAGTGTAAGGACTGAGTTGAAGTGCATCTGCTGTTGGGTAACCCCAAACACCATTAGCCCTATTATTGACAGCGTCATCTGGTTTAAAACAAACAGCCATCTGAATATCACTGCCCCAATTAAAAGTTTCACCGACTCTAGATGCTGTGACACCAGCACGCAAACAATGTGTTGAGTTTGCTGGGAATGCTGAATCTGGAATTGCTTTCAAAATACGGTTGCTGCCAGAGGTTGAGATACTTAGATTGAAAGACGTTGTTTTTGGAGTCGGAGTCGGAGTCGGAGTTGGTGTTGGTGTGGCACTTGGTGTTGGTGTGGCACTTGGTGTTGGTGTGGCACTTGGTGTTGGTGTGGCACTTGGTGTTGGTGTTGGTGTCGGTGTTGGTGTTGGTGTTGGTGTTGGTGTTGGTGTCGGTGTTGGTGTTGGTGTTGCACCTGTAATTAATTTACTTGTATATCCACTTGAAGAACCTGCAATATTTGTAGCCGTTGCCTGACAAATCAAATACTTCCCATTTATAGCGTTTAGTATTGATTGGGAAATGGTCAGAGTAGAACCGCTACCTATGAAGTTAGTTAATGAATTAGTGTATGCAGTCCCATAGCCCCACTGGTAACTTACTGTATCGTCCATATTAAAAAGTGATGCACCGCATTCTGCCACCGTTCCAGCAGTTACTAATGTTGGATACCCCCCTATTCCAGATATATAGGGAGAAGGAGTAGAAGGCTTGGTTGGAACAGGAAGTTTTACATTCGCCATAACTACTGCAATTCCACCGCTATTTCTTGCAATAATAATGCAAGATAGAGTCTTGCCTGCATAGTTTAGAATAATCTCATTAGTGATTGGCAAAGTTTTATTAGTGGAAATAACTGGGTTTTTAGCGTCGTAAGTATCTCCACCAAACCATTTGATTTCTTCGGTATCAGGTTTCTTGTTCCAGGTTATTCCACCACAAGTTGCATCGGTTCCAGGTTTTGCCACTGAATAAGTACTCAAACCGCTAATTGATAGGTAGCCACTGTAAGTGGGCTTTCCTGGCAATAATACTGAAACCGTTTTTACAACTTCACCATTGTTGCTAGATGCGGTTATCGTGCAAGTCAATTGGGTATCTCGCTCTACTGAATCTCCTAAATTTAAGGCAGGATTAGTCACATCAGTAAATGTCCAATTCTGATTCGTGCTCCATTTAGTTTCAACTTTGATGGTATTACTTGACCAAGTTCCTGGGTCACATTGAACCTTGCTGTTGACTGCAGGCGTGCCAGTAATTTTAGGCTCTGTAAGGGCACTAGGCATTGCTCTATTTTGTTTAACTTCATTTTTAAAGAGCGTGTCCATACCTTCAGAATTAATTTTTGAAATGTAATAAGAAAGGCGCACGTAAATGCTAGGGAAACCTAACTCACAGTCCTCGGCTCCCCAACTTGTTACACCAACTAGAACAGTCTTAGAACCTAATTTCGCGAATAGTGGTCCACCTGAATCTCCATTGCAGGCACCCGCATAAACTCTCTCTTTGCTGTTGTATTTGCCGACTGCTATCCAAACGTCTTTTCTCCAACCCTTTATATTCTTCACCCTATTTATCTGGTCATCTACAAATGCACGCTTTATATATGTTGCTCGCTCTGAATTTTGGTCTTTGCCCCAACCTACAACTTCTAGTTTTACACCTTTTGCTGCAAGAATTTTCTTTATTGCCGCAGAACTAGGAAGTGCAGTAGTTATTGCACCGCTCAAAGGATTAGTTAGCAGCAATAGACCTATGTCATTTACGCCTTGTCTTTCGCTATATCGCGGGTCGCGCCAAGTGGATGCGACTTCCAGCAACGGTGCCTCTTCGTCTAATAAATCCGCACCATATTTTACGTAATAAAAATAAGATTTATCCAGAACGCAGTGAGCGGCTGTTAAAACAATTCTGTCTTCAATGAGAGTTCCAGAGCAAATGAATTGCGCTATGTCTTCTGCACTTTCCTTTATCCAAATAGAAATAACAGATGGATAAGAATCTGAAGCATTCGTTACTTCTTTGCCAAATGTGATTGCGTTACTTGGGGCAGTTATGGGTATTAGAGAAGCGATTGCCAAAGCCACTACAACCAATATCCGCCTCATAGGGCTAGGTTACTCAACACAACAACTTTTACCTACGCTTAGATTATTTCCATCTTGCCCTGACTCCATCTGAAGTGCACTTAAGTCCAGTGTGGTTATGACCGATAGCCGCTTTAGGGCAGAACTGACCACGCTTGGGAGTTTTGTGAATGACTCCGTTATGCGCAATGGCAGGTGTTGATACCAAAATCAAACTAGAAGCGAGAATTACTCCACATAATTTCTTCATCAGATTTCCTTTGCATTCTTGAGAAAATTGAATTTACAAGTTGGGCATACAGTTAGTCCTTTTTTAACTCTATTTCCACAACCAGGGCATTGTCGCTGTTTACTACCAGTAACTCTATAAATAACATAAAGAAATGTATTTAAAATCGCTAACCAAAAAATTAAAAACATAAAACTTAAACCAATTACAGTATCGCTATCATTTGAGTCGTAACTCATAAAGAAATTAATGAAGAAGTACGCATTTAAGACAATTATGACCCACCCCATAGGGCGTATATTTTTCATAATTTATTATAGAACTCTCAACCTGGAAGTAAATGGTCTATCTATTTTTTCTTTTTTATCCGCTCACTTACAGAGCCATCCCAATCATCTTGAGTCGCCACAACTACGTCATCTCCAGCCTGCCATTCAACTTTAAATCTATCGTCTGCCCAATTGTCCTTGTAGTTCCCTTTCAGCAAGACCCAGCCAACCTTTTCCCGAAGTGGGATATAGATTCCTTCCCATAATTGAACTCGGTCCATAAATTCAAGTCGGTTAGGAGCGATGTGAGCATACTCATTTGCGTATTCTTGGGCAGCAACTTTATTTTCAATAAATTCATTAAAACTCAAGAGTAACTTTCCAGCACTTTGCTTCAATACTTGAACCTTAGGTTCCTTTGCACCAAAAAATCCCATATCAAAAAATAGCACTAATGCGAATGTAGTTAGAGGAATATTGCAGAAAATCTGAACTTGATTTCACTGAATTAACCCAGGCTAAATATTAGTAACATCGGATTTCCGCAACATCAAGTCCGCCAAAACTTGTTTCTGCTGGTGTTGTAAACTGAAATGTTAATTTAGCAACTTGTAAAGGCTGCAAACTTGGCAAAGTTTCATTTGTATAGTCAACTACTGCCTCGGATTTATCCTTCCAATTGATTGCCGCATAGAATCCACTTGGGCAACCATTTTTACTAATGAAAGAATATTGAAAGCAATAAGTAAAACTAGGGGTGCAGGTTTGTTTAGGAAAACTCCAGGCAAGTGAATCTGAATATTGAATGTACTCATTTGGAATCCAAGAAGTATCTGCTTCTGCAGCAACACTAGGCGATGACGCTGAACCTGAATTATCGGGGGTGGTAGTTTCTGATTGCATCATAAAGAAACCAATTAATACGGTCACTACCAATGCTGCAATTAAGTTCTGCTTGGTTTTCCTATCAATTTTTTCCCAATAGTCTCTAGGATTCATTTAGACAGACTAGCCCTTGTTGGCAATAGAAGAAAGCCTTTATCCACGAACGTGCAAAACTTTATAACAGAAAATTTTTGTCTGACTGTATACATATAAGCCACGCTCAAATTAAATAACCCTGGGTCAAAACCTTCTAAACACTGCCTAATTAGCCTAGCCTTTCGGAATGAAAGATATAAAGAATTACCTAATCGCAATACTCGCGGGACTTCTAGTCCTCACGCTCTCAACACATTCAGCGCAAAGCGCTCCTAAACAATATGATGCTGTGAAACTTGCCGAATATTCCACCTGTTTAAACGGTATTTATGACTTAACCAACTTGCAAAAATCCGCCGATGGAAGACTCTCTCGTTCAGATATTGATACTGATGGTGCCATCTATCAATGCAGGTTACTAAGACCATAATTAACTTGCTGCTCTACTTAGTATCAAACACAAGCAGAGACAGAGGAATCAAAGTAGGAGCACTAGCGAATACTTGGATTTAGGCTATGAGGCTTAGACTATAGGGATAACCTCATAGCCAACTTTAAATCCACTTGGATTATGTATCCATTGTGTATCCACTGTAAAAGTGGTGGTTGTAATTAGCCTGATTTAGCGGGAGAATTTACGCACGAAAGTGTTTAAGAAGTTGACTCGAACCGACACTGGAAGGATTTTAAGTCCTCTGTCTCTGCCATTGGACTACGGGGGCCAATTAGGAAAGCGTCAGTCTAGTGCCCAAGCCATTCCATCCAAAATATCGGATTCAGATGCAACAAATTCAGTTGCTCCGGTCGCAATCATTACTCTGGATAAAACAAGTGATCCTGCTGTGATTACATCTACGCGGCCTGGATGCATATAACCAAGTGCTGCTATTTGTTCACGAGACATAAGCGAGAACATCTGTGCAATTTCAATAACTTTTGCCGCTGGGATACGCGATAGATGAATTGCATGTCTGTCGTATTCGCTAAGTCCAAGTGCGGCGGCTGCAACAGTTGTTGCGGTGCCTGCAACTGCAATTAAAGTTTTGGCTTCTTTAATTGGAACTATGTATGCTGCTTCAGCGATTGCATCATCAATATCTGCAATGGCCTTTTGAACTGCAAGTGGATCTTGTGGTGCTTTGTTCAAATGTCGTTCGGACATTCGGACGCAACCAATATTTACTGACTTTGCATATTCAACATCGGTTGTACCGAGAACAAACTCAGTTGAACCGCCGCCGATATCAACTACGAGGTACGGAGATTCGGTGTGAACTAAACCTTTTGTGGCGCCCATAAAAGATAGTGCGGCTTCTTCAGTTCCTGGAATAACTTCTGGTTCGATCCCAAGGATTTCACGAACACCGTCAATAAATAAATCGCGATTACTTGCATCTCGGGTGGCGGATGTCGCACAGAAGCGAATTTTTTCTACACCTTTGCTTGCAATTATTTCGGCATATTTTCTTGTGACTTCAAGTGTGCGTTCGATAGCTTCTGGATCGAATTTTCCAGTTGCATCAACGCCTTGGCCAAGTCGAACAATTTCCATCTCTCTGGTGATCTCCTGGAAATTATCGCCAGTGATATCTGCGATTAAGAGTCGGATTGAATTAGTTCCACAATCAATTGCGGCTACACGACTCATTTACTTTCCCCATCTGTTATCTGGCATGGATCACTTAGCCACCATTTAGGTAGCGCCGCTAAAGCTTCATCACCAAGTGGATTAACACCTGGACCAGCGCTTAATGAATGTGCAACAAGTGAGTGTAAACATTTAACGCGATCTGGCATACCACCGGCTGTTATTCCTTTTACTTCTGGAACATCCATTCCTAAATCATTACGGGCGGCTTCATATTGTTTGTGGGCGCTTTGATATGCGGCGGCCAAGTCTTTATCTGTGGCTAGTCGATCCTGCATTTCTGCCATCATGCCTGTTGTTTCAAGGGTTGAAATCGCACCAGTAAGTTTTGGACAAGTTGCGTAATAAAAAGTTGGAAAGGGTGTGCCATCAGAAAGTCTTGGTGGTGTTGCAACAACCGCTGGTTTTCCGCAAGGGCAACGATATGAAATCGCGTGAACATCTCTTGGTGTGCGACCAAGTTGAACTTGAATTACATCGAGATCCTCTTGAGTTGGCTTCTCGTTCATTTTGTTATATTTGTTGTTGTAATCGAAGCAATTAGCCGGCCATACCAAGGAAGTCCATTTGGTATTTGAGTTGAAATCGGTGCTGCTGGTCCAGCCTCTTCGGAATCTGACTTTGGAACATCTAAAACAACATATTGGCGTTCACCGGGAAATACGAAGTGCAATCTGGTTCTTGCTTGAGTTGCTACATATTCTGGATCGTTCCACTTTGCGAGTTCTTCGCGCGCTTTCTCAAGTGCGTTATTGCTGTCATTAACTTGGGCGCGCAAGGAATTAATTTGTGCGCGCTGGGCGAAGTAATGTTGAAGCGGTGGTGCAAGAGTTATGGCAAAGATAAATGCAAGAGTTACGACCGCTAACCAGCGGACCGATGTACTGCTCTTTCTTTTAGCCATTAAAACGTGGGAATGCAGCGCGGCCGGCATATTCCGCAGAATCGCTGAGTTCTTCCTCAATGCGTAGTAGTTGGTTGTACTTAGCAACTCGCTCGCTTCGAGCAGGTGCTCCCGTTTTAATCTGACCACACTCAAGTGCGACAGCAAGATCAGCAATCGTTGTGTCTTCAGTTTCACCAGAACGGTGGCTCATCATTGAACGATATCCACTGCGATGTGCAAGTGATACGGCATCAATTGTTTCAGTCAGAGTTCCGATTTGATTTACCTTAACTAGAAGTGCATTTGCAGTTCCAAGTTTGATTCCCTTTTCAAGGCGCTCTGGATTTGTTACGAAAAGATCATCGCCAACAATTTGAATCTTGGATCCAAGTTGTGCGGTCATCTTTGCCCAACCCTCCCAATCATCTTCATCAAGTGGATCCTCGATCGAAACGATTGGGTATGAAGCAACCAAGTCAGCGTAATAAGCGATCATTTCATCGGCAGAACGCTTATTGCCTTCGAAGGAATACTTGCCATCTTTATGGAATTCAGTTGCCGCAACATCCATTGCAAGTGCAATGTCTTTGCCTGGCTTAAAGCCGGCGGCAGTAACTGCTTCGAGAATTAAATCAAGTGCTGCACGGTTTGAATCGAGGTTTGGCGCAAAGCCACCTTCATCACCGATGCTTGTTGCAAGGCCACGTTGTTTTAAAACTGATTTGAGGCTGTGATAAATCTCGGCGCCCCAGCGAAGTGATTCTTTAAATGATTCGGCGCCAATTGGGGCAACCATAAATTCTTGAATATCAACGTTGGTATCTGCGTGCGCACCACCATTGAGAATGTTCATCATTGGTACTGGAAGTGTGTGTGCTGTTGGCCCACCGATGTAACGGAAGAAAGAGAGATCAGATGATTCGGCTGCGGCGCGAGCAACTGCGAGTGAAACACCTAAGATTGAATTTGCACCAAGGCGGCTCTTATTTTTTGTACCATCAAGATCAATCATCTCTTGATCAACTAAACGTTGGTCTTGTGCGTCGTAGCCAGAAACTGCTGGTGCGATTTCATCGTTAACAAATTCAACGGCCTTTTCAACACCCTTACCAAGGTAACGCTTGCCACCATCGCGAAGTTCTGCGGCTTCGAATGCTCCAGTAGATGCACCACTTGGTACGGCTGCGCGAGCACTTGAACCATCTTCGAGAACTACTTCAACTTCAACAGTTGGATTTCCGCGCGAATCTAAAATCTCGCGTGCGTGGACTGCCTCGATTAGCGCCATGGTGCTCCTTTATATTTATTGTTTTCTAGAGCTAATTCTAACGGGCTATTTGGACTCGTATTTCTTAATTTCGCTGATGTAACCCTTAATTGCCGAGCGCAGAGCGGCTTCGGGATCGATATCGAGGGCGAGTGCTTGGTCTAGAACTCCAAGTAGTACCTGACCCAATTCTTTTTCAGTTGTTCCAGGCGCCAATTTGAGTGGATGTTCAATCGCAATTTGATGGCCATATTTCTGGGCCCGATATATCAATTTTGTTGCAAGTGCTAAAGCGGGTTGGCCAAGTGGAACGCCTTCGGTTGCTGAAACGCGCCCCTTTTCAGCAGCTTTTTGAGCCTCCCAGTTTTCTAATACTTCAGCGCTGCCAGAAACTTTTACATCAGAGAAAACATGTGGATGTCTGCGCACTAATTTTTCGGCAACAACTTTGGCAACATCTTCAACGTTAAATGGATCGGTTGGATGTTCTTCAGCCATTCTCGCGTGGAAGAAAACTTGAAGCAAAACATCTCCAAGTTCTTCGCGCATTGCTTGGCGATCGCCCTCTTCTACCGCTTCAATAAATTCATATGACTCTTCCAATAAATATTTTAAAAGAGTTTCATGGCTCTGTTCGGCATCCCAAGGACATCCACCTGGTGAGCGAAGTTGATCCATAACCTCACGTAACGCCTCTAACTGTGAGGTTGGATCAGCCATCGTAATTATTTCTTTACAGTTGCGTTATCTGCTGCTGGAACGATATTCGCGTTGTCGTAATCCCAAGTACCATATCTTGGATTCAACTTAACTTTCTGTTCTTTGCCCATAGCAACTAATAACTTTGCGATTCCGCTGCCATCAGTGCTTGTATCGCCCTGGGCTTGCATAGCGTTTCCTAATTTTTCAGCAATCAAAATAGTGCGGATATATCTAGGGAAATCCTTCTGTGCAATCTGAGCATTTACTAAAGCCGTTGGAAGTTCTTTCTCGGAACCTATTTGTTCAAGGATAGTCTTGCGGCGGGCTGCAATTTCAGCATCTGTAACCTTCATCTTTATTTTTTCTGCAACATCATCAAATAGAACTGAAACTACGTGGAAGCGAATCGCATTTGTATTTAACTCAACACCAGTAACGAGGTTCATGCCTTTGGTATCGACTTTTGTGCGCTCTTTCAAAATATCATTAATTGTTCCCTGAACGGTTGCGGTTGGAATTTCAGTCTTGCCAATAGTCGCTGCCGAATTGGAGTTTGAACATCCAGTCAGGACGATAAGTAGTCCGGCACCAAGCAATGCAACAATCTTCTTTGTGTTATTCACAAAATCCCCATTCAGGTATCGTTAAATTGTTCTCTTAACCGGTCCAACGATTGAAGTTAGAACTTCTATCGTCCAAGGCAGTGCTGAAGTATCCCCTATTTCCCCGCCTTCAATCCAATTTGGGGAGCTCTTACGCGCAACCAATACGGTCGATGAGGCCGCTTTCACGATTGAACCAGGATAAATGCGGTTCAATCTCATCACTGCAGAATCTGGCAAATTCAGCGGCGCCAACCTTAAGAATTTTCCTTGTAAGACAACTTCAGTTAATCCAAAACTTTTTGCCATTGTTCGCAAATGTGCAACTTCCATTAAGTTCTCTGCTTCCTCCGGAAGTTGTCCAAAGCGATCAACAAGTTCGGCTCGAATAGCATCTAACTCTGTCGGATTTTGAGCATCCGCCATTCGGCGGTAAATATCTAGACGCAAACGTTCAGAAGTTAAGTATTCGACTGGGATGTGTGCCGTAACGGGTAATTCAACTTTGCACTCCTTGAATTTACTTTCATCTTCATTTGTCGGAACAAAACCAGTTTTATATTCCTCAACTGCTTCCCCAACCATTCGCATATACAAGTCGAAGCCAACTTCTGCGATATGTCCTGATTGTTCGCCACCCAATAAATTACCAGCACCTCGAATTTCTAAATCTTTAAGTGCAACCTGCATTCCAGAACCAAGATCGGTATTAGTGGCAATTGTCGTAAGTCGATCGTGTGCAATCTCTGTTAGAGGTTTATCTGCTGAATATAAGAAGTAGGCATAGGCACGTTCGCGGGAGCGCCCAACTCGTCCTCGAAGTTGGTGCAGTTGAGAGAGACCAAAGGAATCGGCGCGATCAACAATGAGTGTATTTGCATTTGGAATGTCAATACCACTCTCAATAATTGTTGTGCAGACTAAGATGTCGAAATCGCGTTCCCAAAATCCAAGAATTGCATCTTCGAGTTCGCGCTCTCCCATTTGTCCATGCGCTACTCGGATTCGGGCCTCTGGTACTAATTTCTTTAGTCGTTCAACTACCCCATCAATACTTTCAACGCGATTGTGAATATAGAAAATCTGACCATCTCGTAATAGTTCGCGGTGAATCGCGGCCGTAACTTGTTTGTCGTCATACGGTCCAACATAAGTTAGAACCGGATGTCGCTCTTCTGGTGGCGTCGTTATATTCGACATCTCGCGAATTCCAGTAATAGCCATTTCAAGAGTTCTCGGAATCGGCGTTGCTGACATTGAAAGCACATCAACATTTGTGCGGGTTTTCTTCAACTCTTCCTTATGTTCAACGCCAAAGCGCTGCTCCTCATCAACAATTACTAACCCGAGGTCTCGGAATTGCACATCCTTGGATAGCAATCGATGCGTACCGATTACAACATCAACCGATCCGGACTTAATTCCCTCAAGAATTTCGCGTCCCTCTTTTGGCGTATTGAATCTTGATAGCCCAGCAACTTTCACTGGGAAACCGGTATATCTATTATGGAAAGTAGTTAGGTGCTGTTGAACCAATAAAGTAGTCGGAACTAATACTGCAACTTGTTTGCCATCCTGTACTGCTTTAAATGCAGCACGAACTGCAATTTCTGTTTTGCCGTATCCCACATCGCCACAGACAACTCGATCCATAGGATGCGATTTCTCCATATCGGCTTTAACTTCTTCAATTGTTGCTAGTTGATCTGTTGTTTCAACATAAGCAAAAGCGGCTTCAAGTTCGCGTTGCCAAGCAGTGTCTTGTGAGAATGCATATCCCGGCGCGCTCATGCGTGCGGCATAAAGTTGAATTAACTCTGCAGCAATTTGTTTAACGGCCTTACGTGCACGACGCTTTGTGTTCTGCCAATCTGATCCACCAATTCGATTCACTGATGGCGCCTCACCACCAACATATCTCGTGATTTGTTCAAGAGTGTCAGTAGGAACGAATAGTCGATCAGCAGGTTGGCCACGTTTAGAGGCGGCATATTCAATTACCAAATATTCTCGGGAAACATTGGCGACGGTGCGATTAACTAATTCAATGTATTTTCCGACGCCATGTTGTTCGTGGACGACATAGTCGCCAGGTTTTAATTCAAGTGGGTCAATTGCTTTCTTGCGACGTGACGGCATCCGGGCCTGATCTTTACTTGAAGTACGTTGCCCTGAAATATCTTTCTCGGTTATCAGAGCAATCTTCGCCTCGTGGTTAATAAATCCATGTTCAATAGAGCTTGTTGTTAGGTGCACGCCTACTAAAGATGACTCTCGGAATAGAACTTGGTAGCGCTCTAGAATTCCGGCGCCACTCGCACTAAAGACCAACTTGTAACCATCGCTAAGCCACTTTGAAAAATCGGCAATCGCGCTCTCGACGTTGCCGTTATAGATCGGGATTGCTTGGAAATCCGCTAGTTCAGCCAACTTATCTAACTCATCTGCACTTTCGGTATATAAGTTGAGCGCCCACCAATTTAGATTTAACTTGCTAGCTAACTCTCGAAGTTCATCAAATGTCGAATAACCGCCACTTGAAATCACTCCAGTTAAATCGATAGGTGCGGCACCACCCAAAGCCGCATTAGACCACGATGCTTCTAGGAACTCTTCATTAGTAATTACTAAGTCGCCAGCACGAGATTTGATACGGGGTTGGTCAATGATTACAACTTGGAAATTATTAGGTAGAAAATCTAAGAGATTTTTGAACTTAGGTTTCAAGAGTGCAGAGATGGACTCCATTCCTTCAACACAAATTCCTTCACTTATTTTGCTAGCCATTTCGGCAAGCTGTGGAAATTCAGCAATTAAATCCTTAGCACGCTCTTTTACCTCATCTGAAATAAGTAGTTCACGCCCTGGATAAATAATTATCTCGTCTTCGATCGGCGCATAGGTTCTTTGGTCGGCGACTTGGAAATATTGAATATCTTCAATCTCATCACCGAAAAAATCAATGCGTATCGGATGTTCACGATCTGAGGGGAAGAGATCTAAAATTCCACCACGAACTGCAAAGTCTCCACGCTTTTCTACCAAGTCAGTTCTGGTGAAACCAAAGTAACTTAGCCGCTTTGTTAGCTCTGCCATCGATATTGTTTTCTTACTTGAAACTTTTAATAACTCTTCTTCTAAAATGTCACTAACAATTGGTTGTAAGGCGCCGCGGATCGATGTAATCACAATCTTCGGAGGGTTCTTAGAATTGATTTGGTGCATTGCTTTTATTCGAGTTGTGACGGTATCGCTCTTTGGACTTAACCGTTCATGTGGCAAGGTTTCCCAAGCCGGGAAATTACTTACAACATCACCGAGATATGAGCGAATCTCATCTGCTAATTCATCAGCAATTCGAGTAGATGGTGCGATAACAAGAAGTGGTGCTTGATTACTCAATTTCGAAATTACAAATGATCGCAATGAACTTATGCAGATTAGTTCGCCACCATCTTTTGGTGGTTCGATTGGGATATCGAGGAAGGTAGGCAGAAGGGTCATTTAATCTGCCTCCTAAATATTGGCCGAACAACGCCAAAAGCCCCACATCCAATATGGATGGGGGTGTTCTTCGGGAAATTATATTCAATACTGAAATTGGATTCGACCACACCCCAAGACCTGTAATGATTAGCCAGTGAGCGAGCAGACAACACAATTCCAGGCGGATGATGCCGGACTGAGAAGTGATGTCCGCAAGCTTGGGGAATTACTTGGTGAATCTCTTGTCCGCCAGGAAGGCGAAGAGCTTCTTGAATTAGTAGAGCAAGTTCGCAAGTCAGTCCGCGAAGGTGGCGGAGAAGAGATACTAGAAAATATTTCGGTAGACCAAAGCGTGCAATTAGTGCGCGCCTTTAGCAACTATTTCAACTTGGCAAATGTTGCAGAACAAGTTCACCGGGCACGAGTTCTTGCCGATGAACGAAACAGTGGTGGCTCTTGGTTAACCCGCGCAGTAGATCGCATTATTGAGGTACAGAATAAGAATAAGGAATTTACGACAGCAGATATTCAAGGTTGGATTGATAATTTCTCAGTCCGCCCAGTTTTTACTGCGCACCCAACTGAAGCTGCTCGGCGTTCAGTTCTTAGCAAGATGAATACGATCGCTGATTTGCTCGACCAACCAACATCGGCACGACGTGATCGCAGACTTGCTGAAACTATTGACTTGCTCTGGGAAACCGATGAGTTACGTTTAGGTCAGCCAGAACCACTCGATGAAGCAACAAATGCTCTTTATTATTTAGATGACCTATTCCGATTAACTATTCCAGAAGTTCTTGATGACTTTGCAACTGAACTTAAGCGCCTTGGTGTAACTGTTTCTCCAACTTCACGGCCGCTAAGTTTTGGAACTTGGATCGGTGGCGATCGTGATGGCAATCCAAATATCACCGCCAAAGTCACAACAGCTGCTATCACATTACAAACCGGACACTTTATTCGCGCGATGTCAGCCGCTCTAGATCAACTTCGTCAAGCGCTTTCGGTTTCAACCCGAATTTCTGGAACAACTCCAGAGTTAGATGCATCGGTTGCAAAAGATCTTGAACTTCTTCCAGAAATTGAAGCGCGCTTTCGCAGATTAAACGTTGAAGAGCCTTATCGATTGAAGGCAACTGCGATTCGTCATCGCTTAATTCTTACTCAACGCCGACATGCAGATGGCGGACCACATATTCCTGGGCGCGATTACGAGAGTACTGCGCAACTCTTGGCAGATTTGAACCTAATGCGGGATTCACTATTTTCACATCGCGGTGAACTTATTGCCACCGGATTATTAGAACGAATTATTAGAACCGTATCTAGTTTTGGCATAACCCACGCAACGATGGATATTCGTGAACATTCTGATGCTCATCATCATGCACTTGCTCAAATTGAAAGTGTTGGCCGAGAGAACTTAAAAGACCTTGATCCTGCTGCTCGAAATACTGTAGATACCTTTATTGCTATTCGTGATTTGATTGAAAGATTTGGCCCTGAAGTTATTGAAACGTACATAATTTCAATGACCAAGTCTCACAAGGATGTACTAGCCGCGGTAGAGATTGCCCGAATCACCGGACTATTCGGAAAAGTAGGATTCGCTCCGCTATTAGAAACTGTTGCTGAACTACAAGCGGCTGACACAATTTTAGATAATTTATTGAGTGATAAGAGCTACCGAGAGCTGGTAACAATCCGCGGCAATGTTCAAGAAGTAATGCTCGGTTATTCTGATTCAAATAAGGATGCGGGAATCGCAACTTCGCAGTGGGAAATTCATAAGGCTCAACGAAAACTTCGCGATGTCGCAATGAAGCATGGTGTAACCCTTCGCTTATTCCACGGTCGCGGTGGTTCTGTCGGTCGCGGTGGCGGGCCAACTTACGATGCGTTAATTGCTCTTCCTTGGGGTTCAATAGATGGTCAGATAAAGATGACCGAACAGGGCGAAGTTATTAGTGATAAATACGCACTCCCTTCACTTGCTCGGGAAAACGTTGAACTTGCGCTTGCTGCGGCGCTTGAAGCGACAGTTTTGAATCGTGCGCCAAGACAATCAAAAGAAGCACTTTCAAGTTGGGGTTCTTGCATGGACTCAATTAGCGAGAGCGCATTTAAAACTTATCGCCAATTAATTGATCACCCAGATTTACCTGCATATTTCTATGCATCAACTCCAGTTGAACAATTAGGTGAAATGTTCTTAGGTTCTCGTCCGGCCCGTCGTCCCGATGCATCAAGTGGCTTATCTTCACTTCGTGCGATTCCGTGGGTATTTGGGTGGACCCAATCTCGTCAGATCGTTCCAGGTTGGTTTGGTGTTGGATCTGGATTGAAGGCGGCTCGTGAGAGTGGAAGCTCCAAAGTACTTGCTGAGATGTTAAGTGATTGGCACTTCTTCCGTACCTTTATAAGCAATGTTGAGATGACACTCGCAAAGACTGATTTAACTATGGCCCGCAAATATGTGAAGACTCTGGTGGATCCTTCGTTGCATCATTTCTTAGACACAATCGAAGCCGAATTTGAATTAACTAAGGCTGAAATTCTTCTGCTTACTAAGAAGAGTGAACTACTTGGCGATCAACCAATATTGGGTCGCACTTTGCAAGTTCGCGATGCTTATCTTTCACCATTGCACCTTCTACAAATCACGCTTCTGCATAAAGTACGAACTGATAAAAACGTTGATCCGCTGATCAGACGAGCGCTCTTATTAACGATTAACGGTGTTGCTGCTGGTTTACGTAATACCGGCTGATTTACTTATTGAATTCCTGTTGGGCGTAATCCAAGCCCTTTTCGATTAACCGTTCAATCGCAAGCGCGCCTCTGGCAATAAAATCAGCGAGTTCAACCTTCTCGGGTTGGCTAAATGGTTTTAAGACAAAATCTGCTGGATCTATTGGCCCTGGTGGGCGACCGATTCCCATGCGTAAGCGAAAATAATCAGCGCTAGCAAAATGTGTTGTTAGTGATTTCAGACCATTGTGGCCATTGTCGCCGCCACCTTGTTTGATTCGAATTGTGTTGAAATCAATATCTAATTCATCATGGATCACAATTAAATTAGCTGGCGAAACCTTGTAGAAATCAGCAAGCGCTTTAGTTGGTGCGCCACTCTCATTCATGTAGCCAAGAGTTTTTGCGAGAACTACTGGGTGCCCAGCAACGCGAATGTCTGCAATCTGAGTCTTTGATTTATGGTTAGAGAATTTAACGTCAGAGGCCAGATAGTCGATAACCATCTGGCCTATGTTGTGACGTGTAGTTGCATATTGATCGCCCGAGTTCCCGAGTCCGAGAACTAACCAGCGGTCATCTGCCATTTATTGCTCTTTAATTACTCTTTTGCAGCGTCAGCAGCCGGTGCAGCTGCACCTTCTGCAGCAGCGCCTTCAGCAGCAACAACAGGAACTTCTTCAACTGCTGTTGAACGCTCTGAAAGGTGAATAACTGGCATGTGTGGATCTGAAATCAAAGTTACGCCAGCAGGAAGAACAACGTTCGATGCGTAAAGTGAATTACCGGCCATCAAGCCATCCATGTTCAATTCTAGGAATTGTGGAATAGATGTTGCTTCTGCTTCAACTTCAACTGTGTTGTTCATGTGTTCAAGAATTCCATCAACATCATGCTTTCCTGTTGTATGTACTGGAACTTCGACCTTAACGCGCTCTCCGCGACGAACAATTACTAAGTCGATGTGAGCAAGTATTCCGGTTAGTGGATTACGTGTTACTGACTTTGGAAGTGTTAGTTCAGTCTTTCCATCAAATACAACATCAAGCAGAACGTTTGCAGTCTTAAGGGCTGCGCCTAGTTCGCGTAGTGGAAGTGCCACGTGTTGTGGAGTTTCACCGTGACCGTAGATAACGGCTGGAACATTGCCTGCGCGGCGATCGCGACGTGATGCGCCTTTACCGAATTCAGTGCGCTTGGTTGCGTTAATTGTAATTTCAGCCATTTGCTTCTCTCTCAATCTAAATCGTCAATATTGCAACGTCCGAGGAGAGCCAAGCCGTCGATTACGGATTTTTAAATCCCTCGCCGGAACGAGTGGCTAGGTTATCTAATCAAAGCGGAAAAGCAAAATGCTTAAGAGAGGCCATCGAAGAGGCTTGTTACGGAGCCATCTTCAAAGACTTCGCGGATTGCCCGAGCCAAGAGTGGGGCAATTGGTAGAACTGTCAGATTATCGAAGCGGGAATCTTCGGGGATTGGCAAGGTATCTGTGACAACTACTTCGCTGACATTCGAGGCCTTAAGGCGTTCTACAGCAGGACCTGAAAATACTGCGTGGGTTGCGGCGATGATTACATCTTTCGCACCATCTGCATAAAGTGCGTCAACAGCTTTAGTAATTGTGCCAGCGGTATCGATCATGTCATCGATAACTACGCAGGTCTGGCCCTTAACATCACCAACAACTTTTCCAGTAACAGATTCATTTGGAATGCGTGGGTCGCGCATCTTGTGAATGAAAGCGATTGGGCAACCGCCAAGTAAATCTGACCAACGTTCAGCAACTCGAACTCGACCCGAGTCTGGTGAAACAATAGTTAACTTGCTGCGATCAACTTTGCTGCCAACATAATTTGTAAGTAGTGGCAGTGCGAAGAGATGATCAACTGGACCATCAAAGAATCCTTGAATTTGTGAGGTGTGTAGATCTACAACCATCAAACGATCTGCGCCAGCTGTTTTAAATAAATCAGCCATCAACCTTGCAGAGATTGGTTCCCGGCCGCGATGCTTCTTATCTTGACGGGCGTAACCATAGAACGGTGCGACAACAGTTATTCGTTTTGCTGATGCGCGCTTTAGGGCATCAACCATAATTAATTGCTCCATGATTTGTTTATTTACCGGAGCTGAATGCGATTGAATTACGAAGGCATCGCTTCCGCGAACACTCTCTTCGAAGCGAACAAATATTTCACCATTGGCAAAGTCATATGCTGACGTTGGTGTGATTGGAATACCAAGTTCGGCGGCGACACCTTCAGCTAACTCTGGATATCCACGACCAGTAAAAATACGCAGTCGTTTCTCCGAAGTGAGGCGAAGTTCGCTCATCTCTTAGCTCCCTTGTTCCGAGGATTCATTAGCGCCCGCAGCTTTTGCTGCCTGCGCAGATTTCGTGCCGGATCTCTTTCGAAGTACCCAGCCAAGAATATTGCGTTGCTTAGATCTTGCAACACCCATCGCTCCTGCTGGCACGTCGTCAGTAATTACCGACCCAGCCGCAGTGTAAGCGCCATCGCCGATCGAAACTGGGGCAACCAACATGGTGTCGCTTCCGATTCGGACTTCATTACCAATCTTTGTCTTATGTTTTTCAACACCGTCATAATTCACAAATACTGTGGCCGCTCCGATATTCGAACCAGAACCAATTTCAGCATCACCAACGTATGAAAGGTGTGGGACTTTCGATCCTTCACCAATTTTTGAATTCTTAATTTCAACATATGCGCCAGCCTTTGCACCTTCGCCAAGCTCGGTTCCTGCTCGAAGGTATGAATATGGGCCAACCTTTGCGCCCGCTCCAACTTCGCAATCGACACAGTTAGATTCAATGACCGAGGCTCCTGCTGCAACTTTCACATTCATAAGAGTTGTTCGAGGTCCGATTATTGAATTTGCTTCGATAGTTGTTGTTCCAGCAAGCCAACTCTCAGGAAATATTGTGGCATCTGCGGCAATTTTTACCGTTGAATCAATCCAAGTAGTTGTTGGGTCGATTATTTCTACTCCGTTTAACATATGTTCGTAATTAATTCGATCGCGCATAATCGCGGCACATTCTGCGAGTTGAGATCGATCATTGATACCAAGGGTTTCGCTGTAATCATTTGAGAGAATTGCCGAAGCCTTACCGCCCGCAGCTTTAACTTCCGCAATCACATCTGTTAAATAAAGTTCGCCTTGTGAGTTATGCGCTTTCAACTTTGCAACGCTGGAACGAAGTGAAGCGATATCAAATAGATAGACGCCAGTATTGATCTCATCAATTAATTTGATTTCTTCCGGCGCATCGCGCTCTTCAACTATTGCAACGATTTCGCCGCTTTCATCTCGAACAATTCGGCCATAGCCGGTTGGATCTGGTAGCTCTGCTGTTAACACAGAAGCAATATTCTTAGCCTCTTTATGTGCGATTATGAATTCGCCAAGTGTTTCACTTCTAAGAAGTGGAGTGTCTCCGGCACAAATTAAGACCGTTCCACTCACACTCAAATCTGCGAGCGCTAATTGAACTGCGTGGCCTGTCCCATTTCGTTCTGCTTGAAAGATTGGGATTGCTCTTGGCGCAATTTGCTTAACATGTGGCTCAACGGCTTCACGTCCTGCGCCTACAACTACGCGCAGCTCGCCTGGATTCAACTTATTTACTTGGGTTAATACGTGGTCAAGAATTGTCTTTCCGGAAATAAAATGTAGAACTTTTGGAGTTTGAGATTTCATGCGAGTTCCCTCGCCAGCTGCCAGCACGATTGCTACTTCAGGTGCACCGAGTGACTTGCTCAAGTTCCACTCCCGTCCTATTTATTAACTTTGGTGGCTCCGCCACCAGGTATCGATCCTGGACCCTGGGCTTCAA